>Ga0208374_1000282_pt1 | contig 26852 bp, 23 predicted proteins | sample RifOxyC3_FD_184037 | JGI IMG/M metagenome (GOLD analysis project Ga0208374, IMG submission 184037) | Groundwater microbial communities from Rifle, Colorado - Rifle Oxygen_injection C3 (SPAdes) | ecosystem: Environmental > Aquatic > Deep subsurface > Groundwater | place: Rifle, Colorado, USA...
GGCTTCGCGGCCTCCGTCTTTCGATTCTCCCTACCCGCTACAAAAACAACAGAAGGCCAAACACTCTCGTGTTTAGCCTTCTGTTTTTGTGCGGGTAGGGAGAATCGAACTCCCGTCTCGTCCTTGGCAAGGACGCATTCTACCACTAAACCATACCCGCTAGTTGAATAATGCTACCTTATCTCAAATATTTTATCAACTTGTGCTCCCGGAGGGATTCAAATCTTACAGATTCTGTACACCCTTCGTATTTTCTCAAAGCAAAGCTTTTTGAAAATATACTCAGGGTCTTCGAATCCCTCCACCAGAGCCCATAAATGGGCTCTGGTCGTTCGCTGTGCTCCCGGAGGGATTCGAACCCCCAATAACTGCTTCGAAGGCAGTCGTGATATCCATTTCACTACGAGAGCGTAAGTACATTATATTACAAATGTAAGCAAATCTTACCCGCACGTCGTCGCTCGAAAAAGAAAAATCCTAAGTTTTTCTTTTTACTCGTTCCTAGTGCGGATAGGCAAACTATACCCTCCATCTCGCAGAAAATCAAAAAATTGCTATGATGAGCCGATGGTAAGACATTTCCTTATTCCGAAAGAAATCGCTCATGTCGCAGAAACTATTGAATCTGCGGGGCACGAAGCATACCTTATTGGCGGCTGTGTGCGTGACCTTATTCGCGACATCCAGCCAAAAGACTGGGACGTCACCACGAGCGCGAAGCCGGAAGAGATCATTGCGCTTTTTCCAAAGACTTTTTACGAGAATGATTATGGGACCGTTGGGGTTGTGAACGAAGAGATCAGCGAGGACGAAACAGATCCGGTTAAAAAAACATTGCGCGTTGTCGAGGTAACTCCATATCGCAAAGAGACAACATATACGAACTTCAGACATCCCGACGAAATTTCTTTTTCAGCAGATCTTAAAGACGATCTTCTTCGTCGCGATTTCACAATGAATGCGATCGCATACAACCTTACAAAAAAAGAGATCGTCGATCTTCACGAAGGAGAGAAGGATATCGCGCGAAAACTCATCCGCACAGTAGGGAAGCCAGCAGATCGTTTCAACGAAGACGCACTCCGTGTTATGCGCGCAATACGATTTAGTGCAGAACTCGGATTTACCATCGAGAAAGAGACAATGGATGCGATCGTTGAATACGGACACCGTCTTGAACATATCGCAGGGGAGCGTATCCGTGATGAATTCATCAAGATCATCATGTCAGAGCGACCAATGGAAGGAATCATTCTCCTTCATCACCTTGGGGTATTGAAATATATTCTTCCTGAACTTGAACAAGGATTAAAGTGTGAGCAGAACGGAGACCACATCTATGATGTCTGGGAGCATAATCTACGCGCCCTGCAGCACTCAGCCGATCGCAATTGGCCGCTCCATGTCCGCGTCGCCGCACTACTTCATGACGTAGGGAAACCCGCAACAAGAAGGTGGTCGGATGAGAAAAAGGACTTCACATTCTATGGACACGATGTCGTCGGAGGAAAGATGACGAAGATCATACTTGAGAGACTTCGCTTTCCAAAACAGTTCACTCACGATGTTGCGACGCTTGTGCGTCATCATCTTTTCTTTTCAGATATCGAAAAGATCACTCTCTCTGCGGTGAGGCGCATCGTCGCAAGTGTTGGACCTGAACTTGTTTGGGACCTCATGCACGTACGCTCTTGTGACCGCATCGGCATGGGTCGTCCAAAAGAAACTCCGTACCGCTTACGCAAATATCACTCAATGCTCGAGGAGGCAATGCGCGCACCAGTCTCCGTTGGTATGTTAAAGATCGATGGAGCAAAGATCATGGAAGTGACAGGAAGCAATCCAGGAAAAGTCATCGGATGGACACTCCACGCACTCTTTGATGAAGTACTCGAGCAGCCTGAATACAATACCGCAGAATATCTTGAGAGGCGCGCACGGGAGTTGATCACACTCCCCGAAGATGAATTACGTAAATTAGGCGAAGCGGGGAAGGATAAAAAAGAAGAAAAAGAGGAAAAAGAAGTTGGGGCGATCAGAAAAAAATACGGAGTGAAATAAAAGATCTTAAACTTTTTATTCTCGCACCAAATAGATAAGCAGGGTTGGGTTCTGATTGTTAAGACAAAAAAATACCTCAGTTCGTAACTGAGGTATTTGTGTATCCATAAATACTTAGAGCTCAAGCAAGACTCTTGCACCTTCGTAAACACGAACGCGGATATCGTCATCGACAAGAACCTTCTTTCCCGAAAGAGAGATGAGTATCACCTTCCCGGCAGGTGTCGGATTTCCTTTTGCAACCAAATACAGATTTGCACGACGCTGATCTTCGTCCTCCATTTTTGCAAAGATGGAAACATCAAGTCCATAGAGGACTATTTTCCCGTGCGCAACAGAATCAAGACGCACACCAGAAAGTGCGAGCGAACCTCCAACCATCTTGTGCTTATGCACTCGCACAAGACGATTAGGCTGCCTCTTTGTGATGAGTGCACCATCGACAGAGATGAGGTTGACGCCTTCACTCGAAGGCTTGTCATCGCTGAAAACCATGAAGAAATTCTCTTCAGGGGTAGCGACAGCATCGGCCATCGTCTCTCCGCCAGCTGCCGAATCAAGAAAACGGATAATGACACCAGCCGTTGCATCACGAAGAAGAACGCCGGATGCTTCAGGAAAATCAAACTCAACTTGCATGTATTTCTCCTTGTAACAAGTAACAGATCCTGCCTAAGGCAAGAAAACCTAATGCAACATTGCTTTAAAAATGCAGGCTTGTCAATCATAGGCCATATTCATGGGTATCCAAATAGAGGACTCCGAGCGTCGCGATTTACGCAATAATAAAGATTGACAAAACCAATAATTGATGTACTATAACGTCTAGGCAGTTCCATTTGCCGATCCCATAAATTCTTTCTAAGGAGGTGTTCCATGAACACGCATGCACAGGCTTGGGCAACACATTCGGCAAATCCATTCACAGACGTCGGATCCTCGATCAACATCGTATTCACTCCCGACTGGAGCGAACTCGTCGTTGGTCTCTCGAAGAAAAAGCCGGTCTATAAACATCCTTGCGGGAAGATCGAAGAATGCGACGTCCCGTCCGCCATTCACCTGAACGACAAAGAGCTCGAAGACCTCACCGCAGCAAACTGCGCAAGGCGTGAACTCTTTCGCGAGACTGGAATTATTGATACAGAGCACGAAGAGCGCATCAAGCTCACCTACGTGCGCACATTCAATGGCGCACAAGGAAAACTCAAACAGTATCATTTTCTTGTTTTGCTCAAGGAGAAGCTCGAGCTCGAACAGACCATTATTGAAGCGGAAGAAATGAATCCGCCGGAATATTGGCCCGTCATCTTGGCGATCAAAGGAGGGGAAGGGCAAAAGAAATTGAACCCCTACCACCAACTCGCACTGTGCAAGTGCCTGCAAGAAATGGTTGAAGCGGGGCTCGGACACGACCCTCACTTTCCTGGTTTTCGTAAGTTACTCGAAAACATTTACGATGCAGGCATCGAACTCGATGCGTATACGGTCAAACTTCAAGGAATGATCGAGCGACGAGAGATCTGAAGCAGCACTTACTGCGCACCCCTGGGTGTGCAGTTTTCTTTTTTGATTGTTGCCACAGAGCGAGTGAGGCGAAAAAATCTACTTTTCTATTTCCAAATCAAGGAGAGCTATAAAAGATTTAATGCCTTCTATGTCATCTCAACCCAAACAGGGCAATGATCTGAGCCTGAAACATTCGAAGAGATTCCCGCTGACTTCAATAATGGAAGGGATTCGAGGGAAACAAAAATATAATCGATACGCCAACCAACATTACGCTCACGTGCGGCGGTCTTCATGTCCCAATAACTATACGCACCTTCCTTGCTTGGATGAAAATGACGAAATGTATCAATGTATCCATGATAAATAAGTTCATCGATCCACGCGCGCTCTTCAGGAAGGAATCCGGTATTCTTTTCGTTTTCCTTTGGGCGAGCGAGGTCGATGGTTTCATGTGCAGTGTTTACATCACCACAAAAAATAACTTTTTTACCCTTCTTGCGAAGATATTCAATATGCTTTAAAAAAGCATCATAAAATTCGAGTTTATATTTTAGTCTTTCCGGACCACCGCCCCCATTGGGGAAATAGACATTCAAAAGGACAAAATCTTTATAATGTCCGATAATGATACGCCCCTCATCATCAAACTCTTTGATGCCTATTCCATATTCAACCTTAAGTGGTTTCTCTTTTGAATAAAGTGCAACACCACTATACCCCCTACGTCCTTTAGAAGAAGAAAAATAGGCAAAATACCCAGCAGGATTTCGGACCTCTTCGGGAAGCTGAACATCTTCGGCTTTTGTTTCCTGAAGCCCGAGGATATCTGGAGAGGTTTCGTGTAACCATTCCAAAAAACCTTTTTTTGCGACTGCACGCAATCCGTTAACGTTCCATGAAACGATTCTCATAAACACCATCATAACACGAGCACGGCCCAGTTTCACGAGGAACACAAGGGTCTGGTTATTCTTAAAATAATTTCCGTAAATAAATACAAAGCTAAAAAACGTGTCCTTTAAGAAAATATACTTATCGAGATCTTATCCTTCAAAAAGATATTACTTATCTTTCTTTTGTTTGCCGTGAAACATTTTATGCACCTCACGAAGCTGATTATCAGTCACGTGTGTATAAATTTGTGTCGTTGCAATATTTGCATGACCCAGAAGCGCCTGAACCGATCTTATATCCGCACCATTCTGCAATAGGTCTGTTGCAAAACTGTGACGAATAACATGTGGGGTAACTTTTTTCGAGATTCCTGCCTTTGTCGCATAATGTTTCACAAGACGTTCCACAGAGCGGGAGGTAAGGCGGAGTGACCCCTCTTTCTTTGAAAGACCTTTTTCGCCACCACGTCCTATATGAATGAATAATGCATCATCAACATCTGTCCTTTTATTGAGATAATCTTTTATTGAATCTTTTGCAGTATCAGACAAAAAGACCACGCGAACTTTCTCTCCTTTTCCTCGCACAGAGAATTCATCACGAGAAAGATCAAGGTCACGAGAAAGCGAACAGAGCTCCGAGACACGCATACCCGTCGAAAACAAAAGTTCAAGTATCGCCTTATCACGCAACGATGCAAGATCAGAGCCTGATGGAGAAGCGAGGAGTCGCCCAAGGTCGTCCGTAGAAATAAGGTCAAGCTCTCTATCTGGAGTTTTTGCCAGTTCGATCTTTTCCGGAGAAAGCACCGAGATACCCTCCCGTGCGAGATACTTCAAGAACGCGCGAAGTGCAATAAGATAGTAATTTTGAGTCCTCCTCTTTAATGTCGCAGACGGGACGCCCCGCTTCGACTCACTTGCAAGTTGACGATTAAGCCAAAGGCGATATTCACGCACGATATCATAAGTGATATCTTCTGGATGTTTCACCTTCGCAAAGGAAATAAAACGCGTAAGATAACGATCATAATTCATGACGGTATGAATACTTCGTCCCTTCTCTATCTCCGTATATTCTAAAAAACGTCTTTTCCAATCGAGAATTTCCATTGCTCTATTATAAGACGTGTCGCGCAGTGTGCATACTTGTTGAAAAAAAATATTGCCAGTGCTACGATAGATATATCATTTTATCTTATGAGCATTGAAGGATATCCTACGCACGAAGAGGTTGGCTACAGAGAACAAGGAATAGACCCTGAGGTAGCTGCGGCATTTGCTCAAGCAGAGGAGGGAATGGAGCCGATCCCTCACCTTGTTGAAGTCGAGAACGTCGATGCACTTGCTGAGGAACTTGGAATAAGTCTCGAAGCACTCGAACAGTATCGCTCACTTAATAAAGGCGAATAGCCACTCAATATATGAACAACTTCGAACAGAGTGCGTTCACTTACGAAGACCTTGAACAGGACGGTCGCTCCTTCGACTCTGAACAATCTATTGCGAGCGGAGTGACCATCAGTAGCGAAACACTGACTGACGATGCGCAGGTCGAACAACGGACAGTTTATCGCGGCCTAGAGGATTCAGGTGTCTTCATTGAACCATTTGAGCAATTTTATTCTGATGGTGCAGCCCCCGAATTAAGCGCCCGATAAGGGACACTGGAACGCAAGCAAGGGGGCTTGCGTTTTTTTTTGTTCTGTGCTACGCTACGCCCCATGCTAACAGTCAAGAAAAAGGAGGTCATCATCGGAAAGCACCAGCGCCATGACACTGACACTGGTTCTCCGGAAGTGCAGGTTGCGATCTTGAGCCAAAAGATCAATGAGCTTGCAGCGCATTTGAAGGACAACAAAAAAGACCATCACTCGCGCCGCGGACTATTGAAAATGGTTTCCGACCGTCGTGCACACCTCAAATATTTGAAAAAGAAGAGCGAGACGAAATACAACGAACTCGCCAAGAAACTTGGAATTAAATAAGGTCTCTTTACAATAGCGCGTGGAAATCCACGCGCTATTGTTTCCCAAGTTCTCCACAACTCACTTTTTACACTGTTCAGTATATTTTTTAATAAATCGTTTTTTATTTTATGCCAATAACCAAACACAAAGACCAGCGAGTCGGTGTCTTCATCGATACGCAAAACCTCTACCACAGTGCGAAGAATCTCTATAGTGACGCCCGAGTAAATTTCGGGAACATCCTCGAAGATTCGGTTGCAGATAGAAAATTAATTCGTGCGATGGCATACGTCATCTCAACAAAGACCGGCGAAGAGCAGGCATTCTTTGGAGCACTCGAAAAGATCGGAATCGAAACACGTTCAAAAGAACTCCAGGAATTTTGGGGTGGAGCAAAAAAGGGTGACTGGGATGTTGGCCTGGCGGTCGATGCGATCACTCTTGCGCCAAAACTTGATGCAGTGATCATCGTGTCGGGAGATGGAGATTTTGTTCCTCTCGTTGAATATCTTCGCATCAACATGGGTACCCAAGTTGAAGTGATCGCATTTGGAAAGTCTGCTTCTTCAAAACTCCGCGAAGCAGCAGATAATTTCTTTGATCTCTCAGAAGATCCAGGAAGATACCTTATGGGTTACAGAGAAAAGCGTGCACCGCGAGAGCCACGCGAAGGGAATGGGGGGAAAGGAAAGACGCGCAAGGCGATATCTCTTTAATCTCAGAAGTATCTATTTAAAGACAAAAGAGCTACGATCGTAGCTCTTTTGTTTTAGGCCTAGTTTGCTATAGTAATCTCATTACCAGATAGCATCCGGATCATCGAATTGAATAGATATTCAAGACGAGAATCCGGATACTATTAGCATCTTATTATGCAAAAACAATCATATAGTATCGATATTGGAGGAAAAGTGCTCACAGCAGAATTCAATGATCTTGCTGATCAGGCACATGGATCAGTGCTCATGCGCTATGGAAACAGCGCAGTTCTTGCAACGGCGGTCATGTCGAACAAAGCAAAGGAAGGGGGAGATTTTTTTCCGCTGACTGTTGATTTTGAAGAACGTTTTTATGCAGCGGGACAGATCCTCGGGAGTAGATTTCTGCGCCGAGAAGGAAGACCCTCAGATGAAGCAATACTCTCTGCGCGTATTATCGACCGCACGATAAGACCTCTCTTTGATGGGCGTATTCGCAATGAAGTGCAGGTCATCACAACAGTGCTCGCAATAGACAAAGATACACCTGACATCATGGCAGTGAATGCCGCATCACTCGCTCTTGCAACATCAGACATCCCCTGGGATGGTCCAGTCTCTGCGGTGCGTGTCGCAAGACAAAATGGTGCATGGATCACACTTCCACCTTTTCGTGGTGATGAAGGAGAAGAGCTCGCAGAAGGTGACTGTGAACTTGTGGTATGCGGAAAAGATGGCAACGTAAATATGATCGAAATGAACGGAAGTGAGATCCCCGAGAATGTCGTCATGGAAGGTCTTACCTATGCGAGCAAGGAGATCGAGAAGCTGCAAATATTTCAAAAAGAGATCATCGCGAAATATGGAAAAGCAAAACGAACCATTACGCTTGCCGATGTTGGCGATGACATCAAAGCACTCTTTGCAGAAAAGATCGCACCAACACTCGAAGAGACGATCTTCTTTGAAGCAGGTCGTGCGCGCGAATATGCACTTCTTGAAGTGTGGATGAAGCATGTCAAAGAAGTTGAAGGAATGGACACAAAGCTCGCTGAGCAATATTTTGACGATCAAGTAAATGAGTTACTACACAAAAAAGCGATCGACGAAAACAAGAGACCGGACGGTCGTGGTTTCGATGATGTCCGCCCGCTTTTCGCACAAGCAGGAGGCATCTCTCCTGTACTTCATGGAGCAGGGGTGTTCTACAGAGGAGGAACACACGTGCTTTCAGTACTTACACTTGGAGGACCACAAGAAGCACAGCTTGTTGAAGGAATGGAAGTACAAGAAAAGAAACGCTATATGCACCACTATAATTTCCCTCCATACTCATCGGGTGAAACAGGACGCATGGGTGGCACAAATCGCCGAATGATCGGACATGGCGCACTCGCAGAAAAAGCACTTGTCCCCGTACTTCCTTCAAAAGAAAATTTTCCCTACACGATCCGTATCGTTTCCGAGTCGCTTGCATCAAATGGTTCCACTTCGATGGCGTCAGTATGTGGCTCTACGCTTGCGCTCATGGATGCAGGCGTTCCGATCAAGGAGCCTGTTGCGGGTATCGCATCAGGACTCATGATGGAGTCAGCAACAAAATATAAAGTGCTCACCGATATTCAAGGACCGGAAGACCATCATGGTGATATGGACTTCAAGGTTGCAGGAACAAAGAACGGCGTGACGGCGATACAGATGGATGTAAAAGTAGGAGGAATACCACTTCCAATATTGACCGAGGCGCTCGCAAAAGCAAAGGATGCACGCATGACAATATTAAAGACGATCACGACAACTATTGCAACGCCACGTGCGGACATATCACCATATGCACCAAAGATCGTTGTGATAAAAATAAAACCTGATCAGATCGGCATGGTCATAGGGTCGGGAGGAAAGACAGTGAATGAGATCCGCGAACAAACGGGAGCGGAGATCGATATTGAAGACGACGGCACAGTGTTCATTACCGGGAAAAATGGAAGTGCAGAGAAGGCACGTGACATCATTGCAGAAATGACTCATGAATATGTCGCAGGAGAAATGTTCAAAGGTGTCGTCACTCGACTGATGGACTTCGGGGCATTTGTAAAGATAGGGCACAGCGCAGAAGGACTTGTGCATGTCTCAGAGATCGCATCATTCCGCATCGAGCGTGTTGCCGATTATATGAAAGAAGGAATGGAGGTGCCCGTTGTTGTGAAAGAAGTAGATGAAAAGGGGCGCATCAATCTTTCTATTAAACGCGCAGACAAAGACTTCATTAAGCCCAATGAGCGTGATGCAAAACTCATCACAGAACACCGCACCACATCATAAAGAAACAAAATAGCCACTCTAGATCAGTGGCTGTTTTGTTGTGATCTACTTTATCGAATCATGTTCAAATGTATAATAGAGTGACATGAAAGAAATCGAGTACGACACGCCCACACAAAAAAGAGCGGGGAATCCGTGGGAAGAGGACGATGCCCGAAGCAGGGGAAGTCGCAGGGCGCCGACCGTGCGAACTTTTCGTGCGGACGTCGAAGAACTGATCCAAGAAAAAGGAACGACAAGAACACAGATCGTTATGGCTGAGGCTGCACGAAGAGAGGAGCGTGGACAGTCACGTCTCTTGCATGAAGAAGACGATTCTCACCTTGGTCGCGCGATCTTTCTCCTTGTTTTAATGTTCGCATTCGTGCTCGGCATCGGTGCATATGTACTCATTGGAGCAAAGATCTCTATTCCTTTTATTTCCGACAAGTCAGTACAAAAAGAGACACCGATCACTACTGATACGATAAATATTTTGATCACCGACTCACCGCGCGAACAGATCGTCGCAGATCTTTCTATCGCTTTTGGAAAAACATCACTCCCCCAAGATGAGGTGCGAGAAGTATCTTTTACGGTCAAAGATCCAAATGGAAGCATTCGCACCGCAACAACAAACGAACTGCTTACCGCGCTTGCACTAAAAACCCCACCGAAAGAGCTATTGCGCTCTCTTGGAAACACACCGCTCTACGGTATTTATTCAAAGGAAAAACTTACTGGCTACATACAGATACCTTCTCGCTCTTACCCGAACACCTTCTCGGGAATGCTCCTATGGGAACCTTCTATGTGGCAAGATCTTACGCCAGTACTAGACCCTTGGTACAACAGAAAAAACATAAAGAATCTCATGGATCGTCCTTTTAAAGACGAGCATATTGGCAATATTGATGTACGAGTATTAAGAGACGTGGAAGGAAAAACAGTTATTGCATATGCATTCGTGGACAAAAAGATCCTTATCATGAGCAATTCCACCGACACGCTCATTGCGCTTACAACAAAACTCACTCAACAATAAGAAGTGTAGTACATAAGATTGCGCACGAGCCACACTTTCCGTATGATGAAATCATATGAGAACAGATATCACGGAATTGAAGCAACAATTGCAGGAAGAAAAAGCGTTACTCGAGCGCGAGCTCGCAAGTGTTGGACGTATTAACCCCGATAATCCCGAAGACTGGGAAGCAACGTCTGAAGATCTGAACATTCCACAAGCAGACATGAATGAACGCGCAGATGAGATCACTGATTTCGAGGATCGCAGCGCGATCGAGTATGAACTTGAAGAGCGTTACAACAAAGTGAAGGACGCGCTCGCGCGCATAGAGAACGGTACGTATGGTGTCTGTGTGACTTGCGGCCAAGATATCGAAAGAGAGCGGATGTCTGCGAACTCTGCAGCAACAACATGTAAGGCACATATGGGATAACTCTTATGGCGTTTGCAACCATCACCAGCGCTCAAGCAACACTCCTTGGAGCACAGGTTATTACGATCGAAGCAGACCTCACGAAAGGACTCCATGCATTTACTATCGTCGGCTTACCCGACAAGGCAGTCGAAGAATCGCGCGACCGAGTGAGTGCTGCGATAAAAAATTCAAACTGGAAGTCACCCAAACAACGTAATCAAAAGATCACGATCGCACTTGCACCGGCAAATCTGAAGAAAGAAGGACCAGCTTTTGATCTTCCTATTGCACTTTGTTATCTCCTTGCAACAGGAGACATTATCTTTGATCCTACGAACAAGATCTTTATAGGGGAACTTGCGCTTGATGGACATATTCGGCCAATTAAAGGTGCGCTCGCTATTGCGAGCAGTGCAAAGAAACTTGGCATCACAGAAGTCTATGTTCCGAAAGAAAACGCCGAAGAAGCTGCACTTGTTTCGGGGATCACGATTTTCCCCGTTACTTCACTCAAAGAACTTGTTTCTCATCTCGAAGAACATAAGCCCGACCGAGCAACGATCACTCCTCAAGAAAAAACCCTGATCACAGAAATTGCCCCAGCAACATACAACGGAGCATTCCTTGACATCAGAGGACAGGAGACCGCGAAGCGCGGACTGATGATCGCTGCGGCAGGCGGACATAATATTGCACTCTTTGGACCACCGGGGACAGGAAAGACCATGCTCGCAAAAGCATTTAATGAACTTCTCCCTCAGCTCTCTGAAGAAGAAACGCTTGAGGTTACTGCTATTCATTCAGTTGCGGGAGCGCTTAAGCAAACGATCATCACGCACCCCACCTTTCGTTCCCCACATCATACTGCATCCTATGTTTCGGTCATTGGTGGCGGAGCGATACCAAAACCAGGTGAAGTAACACTGGCACACCGCGGAGTTCTTTTCCTTGATGAATTTCCTGAATTCGACAAACGTGTCATCGAATCACTGCGTCAACCACTCGAAGATGGCGTGGTACACATCGCGAGAGCAAAAGGCTCTGAACGATTCCCCGCGCAATTCATGCTCATTGCCGCAATGAATCCTTGCCCTTGCGGATACCATGGCGACCCAAAGAAAAAATGTACCTGCACGCCAACAAGCATTACTCGCTATCAACAAAAGATATCGGGGCCGATCATTGATCGTATCGATATGTGGATCGAAGTTCCACGACTCGAGCATGCAACTCTTGCTCCAGGGAAACGCGAGGCGGGAGCAAGAGAGCAATTTGAAAATTTTATAAAACAGATTGTTTCTGCGCGCGCGCACCAATCGAATCGCTTTGCTCAATTTCCCCACATCGGACTCAATCGCGAAATGAGCGTGCGAGACATCGACACCATGATCAAACTCTCTCCAGATGTTCTCACGCTTTTAAATGAGAGTGCAAAACGTCTCGACCTCTCACCGCGCGCATATCATCGGGTCATCAAACTTGCTCGCACGATCGCCGATCTCGATGAATCACGCCACATCAAAGAAGCTCATATTTTTGAAGCACTGCAATACAGACCAAAGAGACTATTTGCATAATACTGGTTCGCAAAAGGACATCTCAGCAATACTATGAAAAAAATATCCATATTCTTCACTATTCTCATACTGACCTATCTGTCGTTCGTGGTCATAAGAAATAAAATGGAAAATACTCATGATGTGAATCTTAATCTTCCCGCTGGGACGTATGATCGTTCTCTGATTAGTACATACACAAAGAAATGCACTGAGACCGCACTACCCCGAAGTGAGTCCCCAAAGGGGATCATAGGCGTAAGCACTGTCCCTCCATTTAACGAAAGATATTACACACTCTCAAAAGAACTTGGAGCTACGTGGATGCGGACGGAGTTTGACTGGCGAGCAATAGAGCAGAGTGATGGAACTTATGATTGGACGGCTGCAGACAAAATGGTAAACGAGATGAATAAAAACAATTTTCATATACTTGGGACTATCGCCTATATTCCGACGCACCTACAGACTTGGGAGGAGATCCGTGATCACTTCCAGAAATTCACTCATGAACTCGGAAAGAGATATCATTCACAAGGAATTTCCTATTACGAGATCTTCAATGAACCAAACCTACCCGGATGGGGGTGGCTTGATAAAAGAACAAGTCCAGAGAACTACGTCGGTGAATATGCGATACTACTCGCGATTGCAAATAAAGAAATTCATGATATCGATCCGCATGCCGTCATTGTCCTTGGTGGAATTTCGTCTGATGCAATAAATGGTATGCCTTACCAAGATTTTACAAAAAAATTACTTTCATTTGAAAGCTCTAAATGTTTTGATATCTTTGCGTTTCATCCATACGGGCACGAGGGCAAATTCAAACAAACAGCAAAAGAATTAGCATCACTGCTAACGCAAAGCACCGCGACACCAAAGCCTATCTGGTTCAATGAATACGGCACACCTGAAAATAAAAAACTCACGCACACCATTGATTCGATGTTCAAGGAAAGAGACGCTGCCGACGCATGGTTTTGGTTCACGCTTCGAGACCTGCGCCCCAATAATCGATGGAACTATGGTCTTACTGATTACAACTTCGAGAAAAAAGACTCCTTCATATTTTTTCAGAAAAATATGAGCATAGAAAAAGCAACCGCAACAAGCACTCCTACCGTGAATGCGCAGTGATCGCTCCAGCTCTTCGCTCAAGGGCGTCGATAGGACGAAGAAGTTTTTCCTGCGCCTTCGAAAGAAGCGTGAAATGTCTCACCTCATCAAGATCTTCCGCGATCTTCCACGACCCATTTCCCGTGATCCAGATCTCGGGAGAATATTTCCGCAAATCAACAGGCGAGGAAAATGACCGAAGTGTCTTGATCCCATTCGTATCATAGTATTCATTGAAGTATGACATCGTAAGCTCACGGAGCGTGCGATACACAGGGTCGCGATAACGGACATATGCATGATTCCCCTTACTAATGGCGCCCCAATGTTCATCGTGCTTAAAAAGTGCAACAACATGATCATAGTCATCTTTTGTAGCCGTCATATCCATAATGAGCGGGCGCCCACCATTCACCCAGAATGCGAGCGCAGCAAGGAGTGCGCCCTCAATGCAATGTGCGCGACGAGTAGTAAGTACTTCGCGCACCGACATACAAGAATCGCCATTTAGTTCAAAATTTTGCGGAATTGCGGAGACAAAATCTTGGATCTTCTCCGGAGTATCAAGGCTTTTCAATAATTGCAGCTCGTCCTCATGAAGACCTATGTTTTTATTATCAAATTTTTTCATTTACGTGCCCTCTTATTGTAAATGAAGTATGGAATAAAGAGAAAGACAAATTTAAAATCCTTTTTCACTTGGGATGAAGCGTGAGGCATCGACACGGCAAACTTTTAAGTAATACGTTATTACCTTAAATCCATTTTAATTCTGAATACAGAGCAAGGCGTGGAGGAAGAATATTTTGAAGCTGTATGAACAATACTGCGACAAAATTTCTGACGAACACAACGATGCTATGTGTCAGAATTAAAATGGATTGCGTGCGCCGCGGATCTCAAAGTGTAGATGCGGACCCGTTGAACGTCCCGTATTACCTAAATACCCGATCACCTGTCCTTGTACAACATGCTGCCCAGAGGAAACCGCAACTGAGAGCATGTGCGCATAGAGCGTCTGAGTACCATTACCATGCTTGATCACCACATAATTTCCATAGCCACCATTGTACCCACCCTGACGTGCGAGGATAACATCACCTGACGCTGCGGCCATGATAGGTGCTCCGACATACGCACCAAAATCAATACCATTATATCCATGAAGTCCTTGAGTCTTTCGATACTGTGCAAGTGGTGCTTGATAGTACCCGTCATACGTTGGACCTCCTGCGCCCTTTAATTTTGAAGTTGCAGGACGAACAGTCTTCGGAGGAGCAGACTCTATCTCCCCATCGGGAACAATGATGACCGAATCAATGGCGAGTGTATTTCCTGCCAAGCCGTTATAAGAGCGGATCTCATCCGGATCTCCTTTGTATCTTTTTGCTATACCATCAACCGTATCGCCTTTTTTAACGATATGTTGAACACCAGAGACGGGGAGCACTGCGAGTGTTTGGCCGATCGTCAATTTATCTCCCTTATTCATATTATTTGCCCAAAGAAGTGTACTCACTGAAACATTGAACATCTTTGCGATCGAGACGAGCGAGTCACCCTCACGCACGACATACACACTGATCTGCCCATTATCATAATCATCCTCACTCACGTCAGCGAGCCCTCCGGCAGGTCCAACATCTGGCAACAAAGCACTTCCACCTACGGTATTTACCTCCGACAATGCGTCACGTGAAGCAAAATCAGAACCAACCGCAACAGCAAGGAGAGATACATTCTGAGAATTGATCGTCTTCTCCTCGATGTTCACCTTTGTAAAAATATCCCCAAAGAACGAGAAAAATCCCGCTTCCACAATAGCAAAAGGAATAAGGAGGGATAGCACAATGAACGAGCTAAGCTTCTTGAGTGAAAGCTCTCGACTCGAAACGGTATGTAGTCGACGTGCATCGTAAAAACGAGTGCGTCCGACGTTTGATATATCTGGTTTTATAAGCCTATGTGGATGTTATACGTCCTGAGTTTCATTTCGTTCTTACCGTGGAAACCTATTCGTTCTCGTTCTGTCGTTTGACAACCTTATAGAAAGATTATATCCGAATAAAAATACCCGAGTCAACCATTTTTTTGAGTTTTTTATGTTTTTCAAGAATATAAAATAGCTATTTTAATCATATTTTTAGCCATATTTTAAAAAGACTATTTTCGAAAGCCCTATTATCTCCCTTTGCAGAGCCATATTTTTCATCATCCCGCTCGTGTCGGAATAATCCTAAAATACCCTTTATTTAAGCCATTTTTTATTTTTTTCGGAGATATTGCCAAAGGGTGTTAATATAATGCGTAATGAAAAACCTTCTTTTGGGTCTCAATCCCGAACAACTTCGTGCAGTAGAGGCAACAGAAGGCCCCGTCCTCATTGTCGCAGGTGCCGGAGCAGGAAAAACTAAAACGCTTACCCATCGCATTGGTCATCTGATCGAAAAAGGGGTTCCACCTGAAGCTATACTTGCCATCACTTTCACTAATAAGGCAGCAAAAGAAATGCGCGAGCGCGTCTTTCGTATCCTCGACAGGGCTCCTGAGCGCGGTTCATGGGGAAGAGTAAGCGGTGTTCCTTTTATTGGCACATTTCATGGACTTGGTATTACGATGCTTCGAGAAAAAGGGGAGGCTATTGGTATTTCCAAGTCAGCAACGATCCTCGATCACGATGACTCTCTTAAACTCATCAAAAGGGCAATGAAAAAAGCGGGTGTTGATCCCAAGCAATTTGAGCCCCGAAAGATTCAATCCCTCATTTCTCGACACAAAGGAAATATGGGCACCGTAGACACCATAGATCAGCTCACGAAGAATACCCACCTCGCAACAGTACTCAAGCGAGTCTTTACACTTTACGAACAATCTCTCCGCGAAGAAAAAGTGCTCGACTTTGATGACCTTCTTGAGAAAACTGTCCGATTACTCCAAGAACACCCTGACGTGCGGCACTACTACGAGGCAACCTGGCAGTATATCCATGTTGATGAGTATCAAGACACCAATCAGGTTCAATATCAGCTCGTCCGGCTGCTTACTGGCGCACGAAAGAATATTTGCGTTGTCGGTGATAGTGATCAAAATATTTATAGCTGGCGCGGGGCATCGATCGCGAACATCTTGAATTTCGAAGAAGATTATCCCGGCGCACAAGTCATCTTGCTTGAAGAGAACTATCGCTCGACGCAAACAATACTCTCTGCGGCGAATAACGTCATCGCAAAGAACACGATGCGTAAAGAAAAAAACCTCTTCACAAAGAATGGTGCGGGGGAGCCCATCGCACTCTTTGCATCCTATGATGAAGGTGACGAAGCAAGGCGTGTCGCAGAACGCATCGCAACACTCCTTCGCGCGGGAATAGATGCAAGCGAGATCGCCATTCTTTATCGCACAAACTTTCAGTCGCGCGTGCTCGAAGAAGCTCTTCTCCATTCAGGGATCCCGTATCAAGTTCTTGGTGTTCGTTTTTATGAACGCAAAGAAGTGAAAGATGTTATTGCTTATCTGCGTGCAGCGCAAAATCCATCTTCAACACTCGACCTTGAGCGCGTCATCAATGTTCCTGCACGCGGTATCGGCAAAGTGACCCTTGAAAAGATATTAAGTGGGCAAAAAGACAAACTTCCACAAACGATGCAAGTAAAAGTTGCGAATTTTTTCACATTACTAAAACGTATCAATGCTGCCACGCAAACAATGAAGCCATCGCAGCTCATTGCCTACACCATCAAAGAAACAGGGCTCGAAAATATGTTCGGTGAAGGGGATGAAGAAGACACCGAGCGCCTCGCGAATATCCGCGAACTTGTCTCCGTCGCGACAAAGTATGATGCATTCGAAGGGACGGATGGTATTGCGCAATTCCTATCAGATGTCGCACTTGAGTCAGATCAGGATACCATTAAAGAGAATCAGAGTGCGGTACGCCTCATGACTGTGCATGCCGCAAAGGGGCTCGAATTTTCTCACGTCTTCATTACCGGACTCGAGCAGGACCTCTTTCCATCGCGACGCGCAGGGGATGAACATAAAGACGTCGGAGAACGCGAAGAAGAGCGCCGCCTCTTTTATGTTGCACTCACTCGTGCTGCCAAAAAAGTATTTCTCTCATATGCATCGTTTCGTACCATATTTGGTCAACGCCAGATCAATGTGCCCTCTGAATTTCTCTCAGATATCGATGATACACTTATTGCATCTGAATCTCGTGACGGGAACAGCATGGGAGGACAGCAAAAAAGAAAAGTGAGCCTCTTGGGTTGGGATGATGATAACGAAGACGTTGTCTATATATAGAACATGAGTACCTTTGCAAAAAAATCTTTAGGTCAACACTTCCTGCGCTCCACGCATGCACTGAATAAGATGGTCGAAGCAGCAAATATAACCCCAGGTGATATTGTGCTTGAAATAGGACCAGGAAAAGGGGCGCTTACTGAGAAGCTTGTTCAAGCGGGAGCTCGAGTTATTGCCGTCGAAAAAGATGATCGCTGTATAGGACTCCTTGATGAAACATTTGCTCATCTTAAAAAAGAAGAGCGACCAATTATTATTCATGGTGATATTCTCGATGAGAACATTCAACGAACGATCTTTGATGCAAAACATCTCGGCGCAAGACCTTACAAACTTGTCGCAAATATTCCCTACTACATCACCGGCGCACTCTTCCGACTCTTCCTTGAAAATCTTCGCCAGCCAACCTCACTCACATTTCTCATACAAAAAGAAGTTGCGGAGCAGATCGTCTCACGAGGAGGAAAAGAAGGAATACTCTCGCTCTCAATAAAAGCGTACGGTGAGCCTCGCTATGCCGGAAAAGTAAGCCGAGATGCGTTTAGTCCTCCACCAAAAGTAGATTCCGCGATCATTCATATTGCAGACATCTCGCGCAATAAACTAGGAAAGCTCTCAGATGAAGATTTTTTCCGCGTACTCAAAGCAGGATTCCGCGCCCGAAGAAAAAAACTTCTCGGTAATTTAAGCGATGGACTCTCTCTATCAAAGATTACGTTAAGTGAGATATTCCTCGAGCTCGGCATCAGTGTCGACATAAGGGGAGAAGATCTCGCGCTCCCAGAGTGGGTGGCGCTTGCAAAAAGACTTTCACAAAAATAGTTTGTCCATAAAAAAACATCCAAGGCGAGACCTTGGATGTTTTTTATTCTTTACTACTACATCGACGTACCCACCATATACATCGTTCCTGCAGTAGGAAGAGTCGCACAACCCTTTCCGACATAGTAACGACACGACCCTCCTGATATCCATGTACCAAGCATCCATGAACCGATCGTAGTGATCTTGTAGTATGGATAGAGCGTGGTGACTCCGGGTTGATAAATAAGCGGTAGTGTGACCGGAGTTGGGCTCGCAAGATCTTTAAAATAGATCGCAAAGTTTCCCGAGCAAGTACAAGTGAAGACGTACGTTATCATTCCACCAAATGGATTACCTATCGTCGGGCCCGGAGAGTAACTAGAGCTACTCGAAGAAGAGGAGGAAGAGGAGCTACTCGAAGAAGAGGAGCCGGCCGAAGAGGTAGAAATAACACCTGATGAGTCGGTATTTATTCCCGTAACACCGGTCGCAATAGAGGAAGAATCTCCCGTGACAGATGTGAGTGCACTAGAAACGGTGGTTGAGTTTGCGGTGGATGCAAAACCGGTCGAGAGTACGTTCGAAGCTGCTGTGGAAACACTTCCAACCGCCCCAGAGAGAGTTCCTGATATTGTTCCGGAAATACTCGTAGAGAGAGTTGAAAGACTGGAGGAAAGCGATGTGATCGAAGCAATATCTGTCGAAGAAAGAATAGAGTCCAGTGAAGCAGCAGTCACACTTGAAAACGCATCAGTTACAGAATCAAGAGCAACGGTCAACTGTCCCTGAATACCCTCGATGACACCAGATATTTTCGTGATATTCGATAGTACACCCGCAGTAGCATTGTCAATCGCGGAGCTTACTGCGGTAACATTACTTATCCCTGTAAGTGAAGCAAGTTGTGTGTTGATAAAATTTTCCACACCAACAACACTTGAGAGCGGCGAAGTGAGCCCACCAAGAGCGCTCGTAATATTTGATTCAAGCACTGTCTGTATTGCGCTCGTGAGTTGAGCAGTGGACAGTGTACCGATACCCGATTGAATGGTTGCGACTGCTCCACCTGTTACCGAGCTTATCTGAGTTGCAACAAGATTGTTGATATTGCTAATACTCACGGTTCCTGTAAGTCCTTGAATGTTCGCAGTTGCAGCAGCAATAATGCTTGCCTGCTGTGCAAGAGAAAGAGTTGCAACACCTGAAGCGATCGCGTCGTTCACCGCAGCGGTCACAACACCTTGCACCTGGGCAGTAGTAAGTGAGCTAATATTTGTCACTTGAGTTAGCGTCAATGAAGAACTTGCGAACACCTGGTCAACAAGCGCAGGAATGGTATTTACCGCAGCTGCCTCAACTTGACCGGAAAGAGTCGTGAGTGTTGCCTGTGTGGAGGTGATCGTTGTCTGTGCGGCAGTAAGACTTGCAAGAGGATCGGAGAGATCGACTGGCGCAGCTGTCACAATGCGAATTGTCGCAGGAACGACAAGTGCGAGTGCAGCGAAAAGAACAAGTCCTGCGCCCATGCGTGCTTGTATTTTTTTTGAGATAGGTTTCATCATGTTTTTATTTATTAAGCACTGCAACTAGATCTTTAAATAGAAGACGGATCCTCCACTTATTCCATTGTCATTCATAATATAGAATCCCTGTGGATCTTTTATATCGAACTCTGGACGATCTTCTCCTACGCTAAGCTGCAAGAGCGGAGGTGCAACAGTGAACTGAAGAGTTTTCCCATCAGCCGAAGGGATGTCCTTGATAATCCCGTATGAAATATCAATAGAATTTCCCTGAGGAAGGAATCCTGTACCCGTCACAGTCACCACTGTTCCGTAAAATCCTTCTTTTGGAGTAAAATCAGTAACCACAGGAGGAGACACTTTGGCATCAGTGATAATAAGGAATGTTTTCCTTGTATCTCCCTTACTACTACTTACCCAAAGTTCATACTTTCCAAGAGGTATATCCGTTGGCACAATGAACGAAACTCCTCCATCGACCGTTGTCGCATCTGAGATCGTGCGAGTACCCAAGTGCACAACATTACCCGAAGACGCAAATCCGACTCCCGATATACCCACCTTTTCACCTCGTGCGGCAGTATATGTCGAAAGATAAGTGAGGACAGGTACAGCAGAAGAGAAAGAACTTAACCCAGATGCGCCTGAAAGACTAGCACTTCCAGAAGTTGTCGTGCTCGGAGCAGGAGAACTTGCCGCCGCAGCAACCGATGACTTCGTTGCAGCAGGAACAACTGTAGATTTCACAGCCACAGCCTGCTGCGTATTACACAAGGCCAACATCTTGGCTCTGGTAAATGAGCCAACATATCCACTACCCAGAGTAAGCCCCACAGGGGTGAGGACTTCATTCTTGTACATCTCTTGGAATTTCATCACCGCAGCTTTTGTGATATTACCAAAATACGTCGTCTCGTTTCCCGGAGACCCTGGCCCCGTAAGTGCGAGCTGTGTTTCCTTGCTTCCATTGAGCACCTTTTGAAGTAGCAGCACATCGTCACCACTCATTCCGACACGTAAATTACGAGACAAGAGTGCGCAACCAGACCCCGAGAGTGTCGCAGCAGATGCTGATAATGCAATTCCGAAAAGTAACACTGAAACAACGCCCGCTTTTAAAATTTGTTGCACCGGCATGTTCTATTGGATGTTAATAATTAATTACATTCATTATAGCAGCGCAGAACTTACACACAAAGATTTTATTAAGCACGCAAAAAAGAGGACTCATGAACTTATGTACCAAACCTATACAAAAAACTTACGTAACAACGATCTACAGACTAAACATGCCCTCAGTAGCAGTAAAACATTGCTATCTTAATGAATAGTTGATAAAAGTATTGACTTTTTATGGATATATCCCATAATGGCAAACAGGCTAGTAGGAGGTTCATTACATATATGGAGGTTCATTATGAACAAGTTTTTTGGAGTGTTACTTGCAATACTGTTTACTGCGTCGACGATCGGACATGCGGGTGCAGCAAGTAAGCGCGCGCAAGGCGGACCAACAAACCCTGGAGACATACGGCTTCAATACAGTAGTCACGCGCGGTCGCATGTTCCGAGCGACATCAAGAGTCTTCCTGGTGACGGATTTGCCTGCAACAAGCAAGGCAAAAACATGAATTCTGGTTCGAATACCAATAAAGACGAAGGGCGCTGCATGAAATACCACAGTGCGTCTGAAAATTCGAATTGGGTAATCCGCTACGCGGGAACTGGTGGAGCACAGCAAGTATTCAAATTAGATAAAAACAATTTGAAGCTTTGGGTGGCCTTCGAAGCAGAAAATTCTACGGCAATTACCTATGCGAGTGCCGAAGCACAAAACTCCACAAACAAAACAAGTGAGGGTGTGAATACTGAAGTTGCACAATCTCCTCAACCGGCGAAGGAAAATTGCGGAGGAAAAGGCTTCATCGAAAAAGCAGCGTGTGAAATGCGCAACGCAGGCATCGAACGCGCAGTTGGTGCGATCATGAAGTAAAAATAAAAAATATGAACGGGGCAGTATGCCCCGTTTTTTTTATTTGCAAAATTCGCCTGACCTTAATATTAATTTTCAAAAAATATAAACTCAATAAATACTTATCCACAAATTTTTTTCCCACATAGACCACGAATCATTTATTGTTGCTATAATAATAGAACCTTTGCAAACCATGGACCTTTCTCGCATTCCACACAAAAATCTTCTCGCAAGCGGTGCGCTCGCACTCATGATTCTTGGTATCGGCGTTTATATAAATAAAACGCCAACGAACGACAAAAAACTGGCTGCAGATGAAATAAACGTAGGCACGGATAGAAGTGATGATATTACCGTCCGCGATTCTGACGATGACGGCCTTGCAGACTGGGAGGAGCGTTTATACGGTTCAGACCCGTTTAATTCCGACACTGACGGGGATGGAACATCCGACGGGAGAGAAGTAAAAGATGGGAGAGACCCCTTAAAACAAGGCCCCGATGATAAAATGCCTATTATACAGGACCCTAATTTTGCGACTTCATCAACAGACCTTACAGGACTCAAGAAAGAGTTTTTTGCAAAATATCTTGCAACACAAAGTAAAGAAATTCGCGAAACGACCTACCGCGACCTCATTTCTGGATTTAATCCTAAAAAATTCAGACCCACAAACGAACTAACAGATCTTGTCATAACATCAGGAGACGATGTTGAGACTTTGCGAGAGTACGGAAATGCATTTGGTTTACTTATCCAAAAATACACCGTCCGCACACACCGCACAGAGGAAGAGATCCTTGAAGATGGGCTACGCACAAAAACAGACACCACACTCAAAGAGCTTCAGCTCCCTGCCGTAACCTATGAAAACTTCTCAAAAGATCTTAAGAAGATCACCGTCCCATCAGGACTCGCAAAGCATCACCTACTCATCGTGAATGGTTATGAGGGTATGGCAAGAGGATTAGTGGGAATGAAAGTCTTATTCTCTAATCCTATTGATGGTGCGGCAGGATATCAACGATACACTCTTGCACGCCTCGATGTTACGACGGGGTACGCAGGCGTAGTGTCATACTTCGCAAGTCATGGAGTCACTTTTACAAGCAATGAACCAGGGTATCCGCTTTATGCGAACACAGTAAAAAAGGAAGATAGCAAAACAACCTCCATTTAAAAAAATTTTATGATGCTATATACTACTAATATGAGGAAATATAAAATGATCGTGAGTAAAATATCTATGGTAGGGTTTTTTACATTACTTGGATTCCTTATATCTCCTTCATTCGCAAGCGCACAAGCATATGTCCCCGTCAAAGACATTGACCTTAATCCCGCATTTAACACGTATTCGAATAACTTTGATAATTACGCAACGGCGTTCGATAATTATGCAACTCTTTTTGATGAGTCGGTAAACACAAACACGGACTCTCTTCGAAATATTGTCGCAAGCGGAGACCCTCAAGGAGTATCAAAAGAAAACTGCGCACAAGGGAACAGCCCTAATCCTGTTTTTGCATATTCCGGTGATCATCCATGGGCGAGAGCTGTCGCATCAACAACTACTGGCGTCCTACCAAGCAGCTTCCCTGTCATAAAGATCAACTCCAGCGCCTCCGTACGCTGTTTACTCCAAGAGATCGTTGAGTGGCAGAAACTTGGACTCAGTCTCCAAATACACACATTACTAAAAACCTACATCGCTGACGCACAAACAAAGCAACTCAATAACCAACTCATGAATCAGGTTGCTGCCGCAAACCTCAATTGGGCGAAGTCAGGAAATCAAGTAGATAATAATGGAATACTCTCAAGTGAGCCGGTTTACAACACCAACCGAAGCCAGAGTGAATATAACGTAAAGAGTCGTCAGCTCGACCATATCACCGACCAAGCCTCAGCAGATCCACTCGCAGGAAACCCCGTAGGTTCCCTCGGCATCTGTCAGCCATGGCGCCTTGATACCACCGCAAACATGGTCCGCAACAATCGTGACCAAGTAGAGGACCCATCAGACAGCATTGACTCACAAGCAACAAATTGTAATCTCGATCCGTACATCAATCCAAATGATTACAGTAAATTCTCTGAAAGCTTTAACGACCCATCAAGTAGCAAGGGTGGGCTTGCAACATTCTTAAGCACGCTCACAAACTTAGGAAACTCTCCACTTGGAGCATCAACAGCAGCAGACTTCGCAGCCGAAGGAAGATTGAAGCGACAAGAAGAATCCACGCGTCTCGAGGCAGCAAACACGGGCTACAAACCCACAAAGGTATGCTCTGGACTTCCAAGCGACCCATACTGTCTTGATCAACAGAATTCAACCGCGATCACACCAGCAGGACAAAATGAGCGTAATCTTGGAGATGTTGCACAGCAAGGTAATCAGCAAATACAGAGCGGTGGGACACTTGACGCAATAACGGGAAGCACAACGGAAGTACAGTCAACTGAGCTTAATACGAATTCAGGACTTTTTGGTTACGACGAAACCGGGCTCGCAACAAGTCAAACGGTTGTGAATAATCTCGTTAAAGAACTTTACGACACGATACTAGTTGGTTATTTTGGTATTGATAATAATCCAAGTCTTGCAAATGGAGGTATTCCGACAACGGAATGGGCGCAAGCAACAATGCTCATGATCTATGACGAAATGAAATTTGATGACAATGGCCCACAGGTTGTTGTAACAAATAATCAGGATGCGGTTGATACACAGTACTAAATCACATGACTTATCATTCAGTATCGTGGATAGTTCGTTTCGTTCGAAGTTGATTCAGTGAAGTTCCGCTTAATATGCTTATGACCAGTAAATCTTTCAAAAAACAAAAACGAGGAAGTGCACTCATGGTGCTTGCATTTTTGTTGATTGGATTTTTTACCTCAGTAAATAGCGCCTTCGCCCACCCATTCATTGCATCTGCTCCAAGCGCAGGAAATGATATCTGTTTTCAGGCAACTGACGTTGATAGTGGATTATTTACAACACAGACATACTGTTACCCATCTCTCGCTGCTTGTGAAACAGACTATGCGGCAGTGGCCTGGGCAGAACATGCCGGTTCTTGTATAGAAAATTTCTCAAAAAAAAGTTGGACAGAAAAAACATCTGAGCAAGCAGGGAAGGTGGTATCAGATGCGGTCGGAGGAATACTCGACGCAGCGGGAGACCTTCTTCTTTCTCCACTCGTTCTTCTCTCATGGATCTTCTTTAAGACCGCAGGTCTATTCCTTGCAGGGATGGGCTCACTCCTTGATATTGCGATCAGTTCGACCATCAATGGTGATTTCTACAAAGGCCTCACTGTCATTGATATCGGTTGGACGACAATGCGCGATTTTGCAAACATGTTCTTCATCTTTGCCCTCCTCTTTATTGCGATCAAAACGATACTTGGACTTGCGGGGAGCAACACGAAACGATGGGTAGCACATCTTATTATTGCTGCACTGCTTATCAACTTCAGCCTTTTCATGACAAAAGTGGTCATCGATGCAGGCAATGTTCTCGCTTGGGGATTCTGGGATAAAATGCAGATCACCTCAGGTGGCGTATCCGGACCAACCGCAACAATGCATCTCCTTGAAGGATTTAAGTTGCAATCTGTAGTAAATCCAGTTGATTCAAGCGGAACACCAATAGACCTGGATTCGAGCACAAAGATCATGCTCTACCTCGGTGGAGGACTCATGATGTTCATTGCGGGATACGTATTTCTTGCGGGAGCTATTCTGATGATGGTGCGCAGCGTTACACTCATTGTTCTCATGATTCTTTCTCCTATAGCTTTTCTTGGCTTTGCACTCCCCGTCGGAAGCAGCCTCGGAAGCAAGTGGCTTAGTAAACTTATCGGAAGCGCCTTTGTTGCACCCGCATTCGTTGCAATGTTGTACCTTGTTTCCACGATCATAAACTCCCCAGACCTATTTAAATTAACAAGCGCTCAAGGTAAAAGTATTGGTGGTGCAATAGCGGGAGACATATCAAGCTACGCCATCATCTACAACTACTTATTAATGATTATTCTCGTCCTCGCGTCACTCAGTGTCGCAAACGCAGTGAGCGCGGGTGCGGGCTCACAAGCAGGAGCATGGGCGAAGAAGGGCCTTGGTGGTGGAGGAGCTGTAGCAGCACTCGGTTTTGGCGCAGCAGGCAGACAGACAATTGGCCGTGCGGGAGCAAATAAATTGAAAGACGCGGAATGGGTCAAGGAACAAAATCGTCTTATCGCAAAGGGAGGAATGAGAGGGCGGCTCGCAAATATTGAGCTTGCCGGATACCAGAAGGCAAGCAAGGGAAGCTTTGATGTTCGCAATGTAAGCGTGATGGGCAAGAACGTAAATAGTGCCCTTGGATATGGTGGCGTTAATGTCGGCCAAGGAGCAAAACGCAGTTATGATACGCACGGCGCAGTACTCAGTTCTGTGACTGGTGGATACAGAGGAACAGAGAAGGAGGCGGAGATACTCAAAAAGAATGAGGAGCGCTTCAAGAATGCACCAGATGCGCAAGATGCAGAAAATCGCAGAATGATTGGAGCGTCTTATGATACCGCAAAACACAAGGAGGTTCGCGAGAAGCTCGCAAGTGATATTCGTGTAAAAGAACAGACCGACATCATAAAAGCAGAGACCGACAAAGAAAAGGATATTAGATCTAAACTCAAAGAGGGGG
>Ga0208374_1000284_pt1 | contig 26676 bp, 26 predicted proteins | sample RifOxyC3_FD_184037 | JGI IMG/M metagenome (GOLD analysis project Ga0208374, IMG submission 184037) | Groundwater microbial communities from Rifle, Colorado - Rifle Oxygen_injection C3 (SPAdes) | ecosystem: Environmental > Aquatic > Deep subsurface > Groundwater | place: Rifle, Colorado, USA...
CGGCCGGCGCCGAGGGGGCGTTCCATCACCACCGGCTGGTTGTCGACCGTGTAGCGGGGGATCCAGGCGGTGGCCAGGTTGGTGAAGCACAAGCGGGTATGGCAGGGGATTTGTGTGGGCAGCCCGGTTGCGGATGTGGAATCAACCCGGTCGGCCGGTTGACCGAAGGCGGACTCGGGCAGGCGGGCAAAGGTGAATCCCCAGGTGGTATCGGCGCGCGGTGTTGCCGGCGTTGGGCTGCGGGTGCGGCGCAACCGGTTGGTGACAGGCGGACTGGATGGCAGGGGTTCCTTGATCAGGGGCTGGAAGGCAAAGACCACCCGTCCCCCTGATTTGACATGCTGAACCAGGGCGGCCTGTTCGGAGGCTGTCAGGAAGGCCATATCGTGCGGCATGCATCCCGCGAGCAGCAGGGTGGTGTCCGGGGGTGCCATCCATGATTCCAGGGGCTGGTAGAGGCGTTCGACAGTCCGGTTCTCCCAACGGGCCAGACTATCGTGGAGGATGCGGGTTCCCAGCGGGTCGGAACGGAGTGAGGAATAGGGTGGGAATGCGTCACCGGCACGGAAGCGGAGTCCCAGGAGGTGGATGGTGCCGATGGCCATCAGGGTCAGTGTGGCCAGCAAGGCCATGGGTCCCGTGAGCGAGCGTCTCATAACGGGTCACTCCCCTGGTTGACGGGTCCGGATGTTGATTGTGCAAGGTGTTGTTCCTGTTGTTCGATTTGGGCCAGGATGCCGGCATCCACCGGGTGGGTGCCGTACCAGATCCGTTCGACCGGTACGGTGATGGCCGTGAAAAGGGGTGGCAGATCGGGGTGACCGGCCTGGTGCCGCTGGAGTTCCCGGAGGTAGTCATGGTTGGATTTGTGGCGGGCGAGACGGATCAGCCCGGAAGATGCCAGCCGGGCCAGGCAGGCGAGCAGGAGGGTGCGAACTGCCAGCCGGTATTCACCCTGGCGGGCCAGGGTATGGGTCAGGATCAGCCAGGCATCCTCGGGGCGTTCATCGGCCTGGGTCTGTTCAGTGATGGCGGGGAGCGGTTCGACGAGGGGGATGGATTCGGTGGGGGTGGCTGCCATGCGTCGCCTGAACCGCCAGGCCAGCAGTGCAAGCCCGGATGCCACGAGCGCAATAACGATGAACCAGAGGGTTTGGATGGATAGCTCCCAGTTTCCGGGATCCCGGGGGGGCGGTTGGTCCGTGTTTTTGAAGAGTGCTTCCAGCCAGTCGGACCAGCGTTGCAGGGTGGGTTCGATCCAGTGCCAGAGTTGTTCGAACGCCTTGCCGATATCGCGGAAAAATGCAACCAGCCAAACGGTGCTGTCGGTGGAGGTTTCGGTTTCGGTCCGGGGTAATCGCCAGGTGAATTGGGGATCGGCAAGGGTATGGCGGATGGCCGCGTCAAGCGCGACGGTGTCGGCCGAAACGTCCGATGCTTCCGCGCCGGTTACCGTCGGGGCGGTTGCCAGGCATAGGATCACCGGGAGGATGAACAGGCAATGGTTCAATCGGTGTCCTCCGCCTGCAGGTCGGCCAGCAGATCGGCCCCGCTCTCGATGGATTCCGACTCGAAGCAGCGGAGCAGGTAGGCGGTCTTGACGACCGGATCCAGTACCATGGCGGACAGGACCATCAGGGTGACGGGAAACGTGGTGTTGAACACGATGGCCAGACCGGCCGTCTGAAAAAGGGATTGAATGCCCAGGACGCGGTGAAGGATCTCGGGCAGGCCGAGCAGGAGAAAGGCGATGTTGCCTGCCACCACGCAGCCGACCGGGCAGAGGGGGATCGTGGCGATGCATAACAGGGCCAGCATGAGCATCAGCCAGAATGGACCGCTGATGTCCTGGATGTCGGGTGTCATCGTGATGGCGATGCCGGCCGACGTGAAGCCGAGCCCGATCGCGAGCGCGAGCAACCAGGGGCCGATCAGCCAGATGATCAGCAGGCTGTGGGTGGTGCGTTCCCGGGCATACCGCCAGGCCTTGCGTGCCAGGGCCAGCGGGGAATCGGTGCCGTCGTCCAGGGCGGTTGTGTTCTGGTGGAATCCGTAGACGAGATGGAACGGCATGAGTACCAGCAGGGAGAGGGGGATGAGCAGCAAGCCGGCGGGTTGCAGGATGGCCTGGTTGGTCAACCGTCTCCACCGGGTGTGGAATGAGCCGTGCGGTTCATTCCGGCGGAGCAGGTGGTGGCGCAATCCCGTGGTGAAGGAAGCCTGCCAGTATTTCATCCAGAGGAAGAGAAGGGCCAATACCAGGGAGAACGGCAGGCAGCGGGCGGGGGCGAAGGCGCTCCGGCTCATGTCGGTCCAGAAATACAGGAAAGCGAGGGCAAACGGCACGGTCCCGATGAAGTAGCGGGCGGTTACGGAAGCCGGAGCCAGCCGCAGCAGGTCCAGTGAATGCCCCACGGTATCCCAGGCGGATGTGCGGAATCTGTCAGGGGGCGGCATCGGATGCCTTCCAGTAACGGCCTTCGTGAACGGCTGACGGGATGTTCAGCAGGATCTGGCCGAGCCCGTAAAAAATCATCCATGCCAGGAGTATGCCGGCCGCGGCAGCGAGGCCGGCCCTGTGCAACCGGGATTGGGAACGGGGCGCCTGCCGGCCTGCCAGGAGGCAGGCGGAGCAAATCACCCGACCGTGATGTTCGGTCACGCATTCCCTGCAGAAATGGCGGGCGCATACCGGGCAACGGGCAGCCGCTTCCCGGCCGGGATGATTAAAACAGCGCTGCTGTGCCGGATGGGTCATGGTGGTGAGGGGGGCGGGGGCGGATGGCCGGACTGTCTGCGGTATAGTTGCACCAGGCCCATGGATCCGGTGAGTCCGGCCATCAGGGCGGACAGGACGAGAAAGGACGTGGTGATCATTGAGGTGCCGGCGGGGGGATATAATACCTGCAGCAGCGATGCGGGGCTGGAGTGATTCCAGGTGGGTAACCGGAACATCATCAGGGATGAGTGGAATGAATAGGCCAGAACGAGGTATACGAGCGTGGTCCAGGTAAGGCCCTGGATGGTGTTTGGCAGCCGGGTTCCAGCCTGCCGGCTGAGTGCCAGGATCAGACTGGTCAGGAGGGCGATGGACAGGATCAATCCCGTGATCAACATGACCGGCGCCGTGGAATGGAACCGGAACAGGCTATGCGCCAGATCCACCAGCAGCAGGGCAAACAAGACCGTGTGGGCGTGTCCCCGGTAGGGGCGGAACGGGAGGACCGGGATGGTTGCCGTATCGGTGGCTGGTGTGGAGGATGTTTCCGGCCCGCGCCCGGATGGAGCGGCTGAATCCGTCGCGAATGCCTGCAGGGCGGCTGGATTCAGGGTGCCCTGGGCGGATTCCACCGGTTGGCGGACGGCGGCAATGAAGCGGTTGGCGAGGGGCAGGCGGTTTAGGGGTTTTAGCGGTAGGGACTGGACGGCAGACTGTATCCATGTATCGCAGGTGGGACCACGGTGCGCATTGATCAAAAGACCGAGTCCCGGGATCCAGGCGATGAGGAATACGATCAGGGCGGCCGGGGGAGGCGACTGTTTTACCGCCAGGACAGCCGCGAGCAGCAAGATGGCCAGGGTGAAGGTTCCCAGCCAGGCTGCGTAGATCCGGTTCCAGACCGTGCGCCGGACAATCACGGCCTGGATGTCGCGGAAATACAGGCGTCGATAGGTTTCCCGGTAACCCTCCTGGCGGACCAGGAGCAGGTGGTCGGGGCCGGTAAACAGGCGGTGCCGGATCCGGTAAGCGAGCGATGATTCAAGGGTACTGCGCCCGAACGGTTGGTATGATGGGGATTCCGCCGTCATGCCATGTCATCCAGCATGAGGTGGATAATCCATAGGCCCAGTGCGAATTCAGCCAGTGCCAGGAGGGCCGCCAGGATCATGGGCCAGCGCCGTTGCGGGAGTATTCCGGGCGGTTGTCGGATGGCGTGGATGGCGTAGCCGAACGCGATGGGGGCGGTTATGGCCAGAAACGGGAACACCAGGAGCGGGAGGAGTGTGAGGGTCCAGGCAATCTGCTGGTAGAGGATGCGTTCCGTGGTGAGATTGGGCAGGGCGCCGTCATGTTTCTGCCGGCTGAGGCAGGCTGCGCAGACGTTCCGGCCCATGCGGTTGATCCGGCACAAGGCGCAGAGGAAACGACCGCATTCCTCGCAGGCCGCCACCGCCTTGCGGCCTGCGTGATGGAAACAGGAGGCATCGCCTTCCGCAACCGGGACCGGCAGGTCGGGATCCGGCTGGTGCGTGTGGAGGAGCGCTGGAAAGACGCAGGCCCGGATGGCGGACCCGCATTGCGTGCACAACGACATCGTGTCGGTGTTCAAGGCGAACCAGGGCAGTTCCTGGCGGCATTTCGGACAGATTACCCGGGTGTTCGTGCCCGTTGTTTCCGTCATGCCGTCTGGCCCCGGTTGTTACCGTTAAACATCGGTCCGGATGACGCGCGTGTCGCATATCCGGTCGTGCAGCGTTCGTTTTTCATCGTCGAATGCCGCCATCAGGTATCCGATGTAGAGGATGATACCGCTCAACATCTCGGCGAAGAACCTGCCGCAGGCGCGGGAATAGGACACCGGGGACCCGTCAGCGCGTATGATCTTCAGCTTGCAGGCCATCTTGCCCGGTGTCCGCCCATAGCGACCGACAAACCAGGTGGCGTAGGCAATCTGTATGGTCATCTGGATGACAAAGAGCACCAGTTGGACCAGGATGGCGGCGTCGGAGGAGTTCTGGATCATGATGGCAGACATTATGCCACCCATGAAGGAGAAGACCATGTTCACGACGCCCAGGATCAGGCCGTCGATGAATTTGGCGGCGAACCGGATCCAGAAGCCGGCGTATTCGTAGATGCCGGGCAATGTGACGCCTTCCTGGACACGCTGGAAGAACGTGTCCTTGCAGGCGGCGCAGACGAATTTGCCTTCGTACGCGACCAGATCCTCCATGGGGAAGGGACGCTGGCATTCGCAGCAGTTGGCGGAAGCCGGTGTTTCGGCTGCGGCCGGTTCGGGCACCAATAGGGCCGGTTCGGAAGCCGGACCCGAAGGTCCCTGGATGGTGCGGTAAGGCGCCCAGGCTTTCATGGTCTCGTTCCAGACCAGGGTTTCCGGCAGGACGGTTCCCGCACTGATTTTGGCGTCAAATGCTTCCTGGGTGAGGGGGCCGACCGGCTGATTATTCTCGGCAACATACCATTGCATACGGGAACCTCCGTTTCGTTCGTTGAACCATACCGCATGTGGTGCAGGGAAATCCAGTCAGGAAATGACGATTACACGCTTGTCAGGAACGGACTCGGGGGCCTATCATGCGCCGCGTTATATACAGGTTTAACCGTGGTTTTGAAGGTGGGGGGGCGGGAATGCAGACGCGAGCGGTTCGGATTCATGGGGAAAATGACATTCGACTCGATACGTTCGAGTTGCCGGACATCCGGGATGATGAAATCCTGGCGGATGTGGTGACGGACAGCATCTGCATGTCCTCCCACAAGGCGGCCATCCAGGGGCCCGCACACAAGCGCGTGCCCAACGATGTTGCCCAGCACCCCACGATTCTCGGGCATGAGTTCTGTGGAACGGTCCTGAAAGTTGGTTCCCGATGGAAGAACCGTTTCAAGGAAGGTCAGAAATACAGCATCCAGCCGGCCCTGAGCATTCCGGGCCGTGAACTTGATGCGCCGGGGTATTCCTTCCCGTTCATCGGCGGGAGTGCCACGCATATCGTGATTCCGAAGGAAGTGATGGAGCGGGAATGCCTGCTGGCCTACGACGGGGACGCCTACTTCAAGGCATCGCTGGCGGAACCGGTTTCGTGCATTATCGGGGCCTTCAAGAGCCAGTACCATTTTCGGCAGGGAGTCTATACGCACCAGATGGGTATACGGGACGGCGGATCCATGACGATTCTCGCGGGTGCCGGCCCGATGGGGTTGGGCGCGATCGATTATGCCCTGCATGGCCCGCGCAAACCCAAGCGCCTGGTGGTGACGGACATTGATGATGCCCGCCTGAACCGGGCATCGTCCCTGTTCCCGCCGGAATCGGCGGCGCGGGATGGGGTGGAACTGCGCTATGTGAACACGTCCGGCCAGGATGCGGTTGCCCTGCTCAAGTCGGTCAACGGCGGGGATGGATATGACGATGTGTTCGTGTTTGCGCCGGTCGCGCCGCTGGTGGAGCAGGGATCGGCCCTGTTGGGGTTCAATGGATGCCTGAACTTCTTTGCCGGCCCGTCCAAGGCCGACTTCAAGGCTTCGATCAATTTCTACGAGGTGCATTACAGCGGTCACCATATCGCGGGATCGTCCGGCGGAAACACCGACGACATGCGCGATGCGCTCGAGCTGATGGGGCGGAACCGGATCAACCCGGCCGTCATGATCACCCATGTCGGCGGCATGGATTGCGTGGTGGACACGGTCATGCGGCTGCCGTCGATACCCGGCGGCAAAAAGCTGGTGTATACCCGGATTGCCCTGCCGCTGACGGCGCTGGATGATTTCGGGAAAGCCGGCGCTGCCAATCCGTTGTTTGCGGAATTGGACCGGATTACCCGGGCGCATAACGGGCTGTGGTCGACCGAGGCGGAGCAGTACCTGCTGGCCCATGCCAAACCGATTGACAGTGCGACATGATCTGTAGGCGGGGGACCGGTCCCCGACGAGGAGTTGCCGACTATGAGTAATCTGGACACGGCCTGGATCACGGGCATTCGAATGGGTGTTTGCCGGGTGAGACGCCGGGCCGGGCAGTTACCGGTGGTGCTGGCCGTGGATACCGGGCCGAAAGCTCTGGACCTGGCTGCCCGGGCAGGGGCATTGCCGGACGCCTGCCGGAAAGCGGGGTTGCGCGGTGTAACCGTGCCGGATGGATCGAATCCGGTGGTGCTAGCCGGCGCTGTTGAATCTGCCTGTGCGGGTGGTATTCCCGATGTGGTGGCGGTGACCGGATGCGGCGTGGCGGCGGTGGCGGACGGGCCGGAGACTGCCCGGTTGCGGTTGAAAGCCTGCCTGGAAGGGGTGGCCATTGAACCGAAGGGTACCCGTCCCCTGTCTGCCGGCCGGCTGGCCGGCCAGGTGGTACTGGTGACCGGTGGGGCCCAGGGATTCGGCAAGGGGATTGCAGAATCCCTGATCCGGGAAGGCGCGGCGGTGGTGGTGGCTGATTTGAACGAGGCGATCGGGGTGCAGACCGCGGATGAATTGAACCGCATGGCCGGCGGCGCCGTTGCCCGGTTTGTGCGGATGGATGTGACCAGCCTGGCGTCGCTGGAAACCGGGGTGGCCGAGACGGTCCGGGTCTTTGGTGGACTCGATATCCTGGTGGCCAATGCCGGCGTGCTGAAGGCGGGATCGATTGAGGAATTGGATGAACGGGCCTTCGACCTGGTGACAGCGGTAAACTACAAGGCGTATTTCCTCTGCGTTCGTGCGGCGGTTCCCGTGATGAAACTCCAGCGGGCCTTATGCCCGGGAATCTGGATGGATGTGGTCCAGATCAACTCGAAATCCGGACTGGAAGGCAGCAACAAGAATTTTGCCTATGCCGGGAGCAAGTTCGGCGGGATCGGGTTGACGCAGTCGTTTGCCCTTGAGCTGGTGGAGTACGGGATCAAGGTGAACTCGATTTGTCCGGGCAACTACTACGAGGGGCCGTTGTGGTCCGATCCTGAAAAAGGCCTGTTTGTGCAGTACCTGCGTACCGGGAAGGTGCCGGGCGCCAAAACCATTGATGACGTCAAGGCCTTCTACATGGGCAAGGTGCCGATGCGGCGGGGATGTTCTCCACTGGATGTGACCCGGGCGATTCTCTACCTGCATGAGCAGGAATACGAAACGGGCCAGGCTTTGCCGGTGACCGGCGGCCAGGTCATGATGAATTGAGTCAGCCGGATTTTGCGGTTTCGACCAGGGCGCGGAGGTTTTCCTCGGGCGTTTCGCGGCCCACCTGGTCCCCGGTTCCTACTATGACGCGCGGGTTTCCGCGGAACGCTTCCAGGATTTCGCGGACTTCGCGCCGCACATCGTCCGGGGTGCCCCGGATCAGGGTTTCCACCGTGTGCACGTTGCCGTTCATGGTGGTCCGGCCGCGGAGCAGCCGTTCCACCGTACGTAATTCGTCCAGGCCGTTGACATCGCCGCCCGGCGGACGTTCAAACGGGCATACGCAATCAATCCCGGTCCCGGCAAAGTCGGCGACGGTTTCCATGCACTTGCCGTGAAAATGGATGTGCAACAGGCGTCCGTGCCGGTGGGCTTCCTCGGCGACGGCGCGGATGATCGGTTTGTCCCATCGCCTCCAGAGTTCGGGACCGATCAGGGAATTGCAGCTCCAGGAACACCCGATGCAGAGGCTTTCCAACGGGGTTTGCGTGCAGATGCGGCGCACGGTCCGCACCATGCGGTCCCGGTAACGTTCGTGCAAGGCTTCGAGCCGGGGAAGGAAATCGGGATCCAGGAAATCGTAAACGCCGGTTTCAAATCCGCCGTCCCGGCCGCCGGCAACAAAATCAAAGAAGGGGACCCCCAGCCAGGCTTCCAGCAGATAGGCGTCCCCTACATCCTCCCAGGCGCGGATCAGCGGGGAACAGTCCATGGTGTCGGGGTCGCCGCCGAACGCCGCGATTTCCCAGGCCGGGAAGTCGTGGTCGCGGTCCTTGACGGCACCCTCGAGACTCCAACCGGGTTCATCCCGGCTGATCCGGCTGACGGTGCGTAGATCGCCCTTCGGGGTGGAGGTGGTCGTGACGGTTTCCAGGGTGTTGTTGTCGATCCATCGTTCGGTTGAACGGGAGGTGACCTGGGGATTGGCCGGGCCGCAGAAGGCGATGCCCCAGCCTTCGCAATCGAAGGCCTGGAAGGTTTGCTTGAGCGCCTGGTGGAACGGTATCTCGCGGGCGAAACGGATCATATCGAGACCGAGCAGCCTGGCCGGATAATAATACCAGAATTCGGGAGCAATGGCGGGCCGGTCGTTGGGAACGCCGCGGTAGGCGTTGAGCATGCGTTGTTTGCCGGTCATGTCCGGTGGCTCCCGCCGGAATCGGCCGGTCCGGACCAGATGAAACGTGTTGCGTGATACGTCCATCCCTTTCCGGGTTGTTCGCGGTGTCGGGAGCCGGTGCGGATCATGGCCTGGGTTTCTTCCCAGGTTTTTACGCCGCTGATCGAGTCGGGCACTTGGACATTCTGTGCGCCGACGCAGCAGGCGGTGGCCAGGGCTGTTTCGGGATCGGCGCCACGGAGCAGGGCGGCGAGGAATCCCGCGATGGCGTTGTCGCCGGAACCGACGGCGGCCACCACCCGGTCCACGTGGAACACCTCGTGCCAGAGGATCCGGCCGGCCCAGGCGTTGGGATTGGCGGGTGCGGCGCGGCCAAGTGCCTGGAGGGATGACCGGTCCGCAGTGAGCAGGATCATGCCGCGCATGCCGCATTTAAGGAGGGCCATCCGGGCGCCCAACCGGAGGAGTTCGCGGCCGAGCCACAGGAAATCGTCCGGCACATAGGCTTCCAGCGGGTCGCGGCCATGCGCTGCCTGCTGGAGCGCGTCGAAGCGTGGCCGGTTAAGCATGAACATGGCCTCCTCGGCGCTGAAGGGGGCGATGTCCACGTAAGGCAGTACCCGGTTGAGTATGGTCTTCCAATCAGCCTGTCCGGCGGGGGAGGCGGGGTCCGGTAGTGCCATGTCGAGGCTGGTGGTGGCCCCGCATGACTTGACTGTCCGGAAAATGGTTTCCGTTTCATGCCCCTGGTTTTCGAACAGGCGGCGCATCAAGGGGGGGTACCCGAGGTGGAATAGGCGTGTGGTCCGGATGAGGTCGTAGTTGATGTCGGCGGAGCAGAAGGTGTCGTTGGCGCCCGGATGGTGCAGGAATATCCGGTCGATGCCGCGGGGGGCCATGACCACCGTGTAGGAGGAATGTTCGCCTTCGACCGTGGTCAACGCCTGTTCGGCCCGGTATTGCGCGAAGATCGAGCGGATGCCGGACCCGAAGGCATCGTTGCCGATTTTGCCCATCAGGCCGGTATGGATGCCCAGCTTGATCAGCGGGATGCCGACGTTGGAAACGGCGCCGCCGGTGCAGAATGCGGTGGATTCGATGTTGAGCAGCTTGCCCGGAACGAACACCTGCTCGACGGTACCGCCCGGGTGACTCAATTCCGGGATGATATCCAGGCATACATGGCCGGCCACAACGGCATCATACGCTTTTTCAGACATGGTTGATCCTGCCCTGGAGCGATTCAAAAACGGGGGTATATTTACCTTACTCCGGGATGGAATTCCAGAACGGAATCAGCGGTTTGGCCCGGTTGATTAATCCGGGGTGCAACTGATAACCGGGTTGACGAGAGGGGCGGGTTTATTTCATGCTAGGAGGCATGAAAGTACTGGTGATCGGTTCAGGCGGGCGTGAACACGCGTTGGCATGGAAATTCAGCCAGGATCGGGATCCGCCCGAGTTGTTCTGTGCTCCCGGCAATGCGGGCACGGCAACCTTCTGCCGGAACGTGGCGATCAAGGCGGACGATATCCAGGGTCTGTGCGAATGGGCCCGGACCAACCGGCCGGATCTGGTGGTGGTGGGCCCTGAAGTTCCCTTGTGTGCCGGGATTGCCGACCGGTTGCAATTCCTGGGTGTGGCGGTTTTCGGTCCACGGCAGGATGCCGCCCGTCTCGAAGGCAGCAAGATTTTCTCCAAGGATGTCATGGAATCGGCCGGGGTTCCCACGGCGCGATCCTGCCGTTTCCGGGACAGTCGTTCCGCGCTCGATTATTTGAAAACCCTGCCGCCACGCGTGGTGGTCAAGGCGGACGGCCTGGCTGCCGGCAAAGGGGTGGTGGTGGCGGAACGGCATGCGGAGGCGGAGCAGGCCATTCATGACATGCTCGATGGCCGCATGTTCGGTGATGCCGGGACGGAAATCCTGGTGGAAGAGTTCCTGGAAGGTGAGGAAGCTTCCATCCTGGCACTGGTGGACGGCAACCGGGCGGTCTTGCTGCCGGCATCCCAGGATCACAAGCGGGTGGGGGATGGAGACACGGGGCCCAACACGGGCGGGATGGGCGCCTATTCGCCGGCCCCGGTGGTAACCCCGGCGCTCCGGCCGCTCATCGAGGAGCAGGTTTTCAATCCCATGCTCCGGGAATTGTCGCGTCGTGGAATCCGTTACCAGGGGGTCCTGTATGCCGGGCTGATGATCGGGCCGCAGGGGATCAAGGTGTTGGAGTTCAACTGCCGGTTTGGCGACCCTGAAACGCAGGCGGTTCTGCCGCGGCTGGACGGTGACCTGGTGCCCTTGTTGCAGTCCTGTGTAACGGGTACCCTGCAGGCCGGCCAGGTGAAACAGCGTTCTCAAGCCTGCGTGTGCGTGGTGACGACTGCCGGCGGGTATCCGGGGCATTATGCGAAGGGTACGCCGATCGATGGCCTGGCAGCGGCGGCTCGGATTCCCGGTGTGGTGGTGTTTCATGCTGGGACCGAACTGAAGGATGGCCGGGTGGTGACCAGTGGTGGGCGGGTCCTGGGGGTGACGGCCCTGGGGGATACCCTCCAGGTCGCTGTATCGCGCGCCTACGAGGCCGTTACGGCTGTACGGTTTGACGGGATGCACTATCGCCGTGATATTGCGGCCCGCGCGTTGAACCGGAAACCGGCCTGATGGATGGTGGTTCAAACAGGGGGGATTCATGAAGTCGAAACGTCCGGCGGCGGAAGTCGCCATTATCATGGGCAGTGATTCCGATTGGGAATTTCTCAAGGATGGGGCAAAGACCCTGCAGGCTTTCGGGGTGTTATTTGACGTGCATGTGATGTCGGCGCACCGGACGCCGGAAGCCGCGGCCCGGTTTGCCAAATCAGCAAGTGGGAAGGGGCTCCAGGTTATTCTCGCGGCAGCCGGCGGTGCCGCCCATCTGGCGGGCGTTATTGCGGGGCATACGATCCTGCCGGTCATCGGCATCCCGGTCAAAGGCGGCGCCTTGAACGGCATGGATGCCCTGTTGTCGATGGTCCAGATGCCGGCCGGCATACCGGTGGCAACCGTGACCCTGGGCAGTGCCGGTCCGGTCAATGCCGCGTTGCTGGCGATCCAGATCCTGGCACTCAGCCGGCCGGACCTGGCCCGGCGTCTGGTCAAGCACAAGCAGGACATGAAGCACAAGGTCACGCGCGGACATGCCCGCGTGCAGAAGGCCCTGGCCGGACTGGAGTGAACGTTTTGATGATGCGAGGGTTTCCAGGGTGGATGCGGTGGCTGGTTGCCGGGCTGATCATCCTGGGGTCCGGCATGCCGGCCTGTGCGGAAGCGCCGCTCTCCCTCAGCCGCCTGATTGCTTTCCTGGCCGGGCAGGGGGTGGCGGTTGAAACGGGACGGATTGGCCGGGTGGCGGTCGATGCCGTGCTGCGTCATGTGGATCCGGGCGCTGTCCTGGTGTCGGGTGATGCCACCAACCGTTTACCCGTGGCGGGTGCGTGTCATTCCGAATCGTGGTTGCACGGCATCGGGTATGTCCGCATGACGTCCCTGACTCCTGAAACGGCGGTGAAGACTGCGGATTTTATGGCGGGCTTGCAACGACCTGCCGGGCATATACTGGATTTGCGTCAGGCGGGGGGCGATTCCCTGGAGGCGGTTGAACGGGTGGCGGGTTCCATGGTGCCGGTTGGTTCGCCCCTGTTTTCCGTGGTGGATGAACGGATCGGGGTCACCAACCTCCATGTTTCCCCGGGACCGGAACCGGCGGTCCGGGTTCCGTTCATGGTGCTGGTGGACAACCAGACACGAAATGGCGCCGAGATTCTTGCCCGGATATTGAAAGGACGTCCGGATGTTTTTGTCATCGGGACCACCACCCGGGGGGAAGCTGCGATCCGGCAATGGATTCCGGTACAGACCAACTGGCATGCCTGGATCCGGTCGGTTCGCGTCCAGGCTCCGGCCGGCATGATGGATTGGCCGGCCCAGGTTGACCCGGATATTGTTTCACCGCGTTCCGGGGCGGAAAGTATCGCGGCGCCGCCGGTTCCGGACACGGATGATTCGGAGCGGCCGATATCGGAGCAGGCCCGCCAGGATCGGGAATTGATGCGGCGGGTTTCCGGAGATCCACCCCTGGCCAGGGCAACGGATATCCTGCTGGGGTTGGCCGCCGTGAGACCTGTCGACCATGAATACGCCACCAGTCATTCGAACGAACGCCCTCGCTGAATCCGGGGTGATAGCGTCGGCTGCCCGTGTGTTGCGGGCAGGCGGCCTGGCCGTGGTGCCGACCGACACCGTGTATGGCGTGGCGGTCCGCTGGGGTGATGCCCGTGCCCTGGAACGTTTGTACCAGGCCAAGGCGCGGGATGCGCGCAAGCCGATACCCTGCCTGGCGTCAGGCCTTGCGGCGGTGCGTGCGGCCGGGGTGTCGCCGTCGGCGGTTGAAGAGCGGCTGATGGTATCCTTGTGGCCGGGGCCGCTGACAATCGTGCTTGCAATTGGGGGCGGCACCCGGGAAGGTTTCCGTGTTCCGGACCACGGGCTGGTTTGCCGTCTGGCCGCTGCCTGTGGCGGCGTGATGCGGGTGACCAGCGCCAATGTCAGCGGTGAGCCGCCGGCTTTGGATGCGGCTGATGCCATACGGGCCCTGGGTGATTCCGTGGACCTGGTGTTGGATGACGGTCCCAGCCGTGGTGGTGTTCCCAGTACGGTGGTCCGGGTGGACGATGGTGTCATCCGCGTGTTGCGGCCGGGCGCCATCACACCTGCCGTTCTGGCCCGGGTGGGCCGGGTTCCGGTTGTGGACGGGCAGGATGGGTGATCAGGTGGACAGGATGACCAAAAACCAGGTGCGCCAGGTTGTTTTTGTTTGTACCGGGAACATCTGCCGCAGTCCCATGGCGGAATACCTCCTGCGTACCCGCCTCGGGCCCGACACCGAATGGCAGGTGGCATCGGCGGGGGTCTCGGCGGTGGATGGCCTGCCCCCCAGTCGTCCCGCCGTGCTGGTGATGAAGGAATTCGGCGTGAACATAGCCGGGCACCGGAGCCGTCTGCTGACTGATTCGGTGGTCCGTCCGGCCGACTTGCTGGTGGCCATGACCGCCGCCCATCACCGGGACATCGTGCAACAGTTTCCCTTTTCGAAGGCCAACGTGTACCTGCTCAAAACCTTTCTTCCGGGTGGGCCGGAAGGCGATGTGCTGGATCCCATTGGCTTATCCGACGATGTGTACCGGGCGGTCCGGGACGAAATTGACGTGGCCCTGACGGGCCTGATAGCATTCATGCATGCGGTGAACCGATCGACGAGAGAAGGATTATGAAAATAGCGGTTGGCAGTGATCATGGTGGGTTGGCGGTCAAGCAGATGGTGGTTAAAGAACTGCAACGACGCGGGATGGACGTGGAGGATTACGGGTGTTTCAGCGGTGACTCCGTGGATTACCCGGATTATGCGCACATGGTGGCCCGCCGGGTGGCGACCGGAACGGCGGCGCGCGGCGTGCTGGTCTGCACCACGGGGATCGGGATGTCCATCGTGGCGAACAAATATCCGGGGATTCGTGCTGCCCTGTGCCTGGACGTTGACATGGCGACCCGCTCCCGTTCACACAATGATTCCAACATCCTGGTGCTGGCCGGCGCCCTGACCCCGGTCGACCGCCTGGTCCCCATGCTGAAGGCGTGGCTGGAAACCCCGTCTCCCGTCGAGGAACGGCATGTTCGCCGGGTCCGCAAGATGCAGGGTGCCTGTGATGCCGCGGCTGAAACGTGTGCGGTGGGCATGGTGGATCCCGAGCTGTTCACCCTCATGGAGCATGAAGTCCAGCGCCAACAGGAAACCCTGAATTTCATCGCCTCGGAAAATCATGCTTCCGCCGCGGTTCGCCAGGCGCAGGGGTCGGTGTTGACGAACAAGTATGCGGAAGGGTATCCCGGGAAGCGGTGGTACAACGGGTGCCGCTGGGTGGATGCCGTCGAGCAGCTGACCATCGACCGGGCCTGCCGGTTGTTCGGCGCCGAGCATGCGAACGTCCAGCCGCATTGCGGCAGTTCGGCCAACATGGCCGTGTATTTCTCGATGTTGTCGCCGGGGGACACGATCCTGGCCATGAACCTGTCGCACGGTGGCCACCTGACGCATGGTTCCGACGTGAATTTCTCGGGCCGGCTGTTCCATGTGGTGCACTACGGGGTCTCGCCTGAAACCGAGCGGATAGACTATGACGCCCTGGCCCGACAGGCGCGCGAATGTCGTCCACGGCTGATTGTGGCGGGTGCGAGCGCCTATCCCCGCATCCTGGATTTCGAGCGGTTCAGTGCGATTGCCAAAGACGTGGGGGCCCGCCTGCTGGTGGACATGGCCCACATAGCGGGTCTGGTGGCCGCCGGCGTCCATCCGAGTCCCGTGCCGTATGCGGATTATGTGACGAGTACGACACACAAGACCCTACGGGGACCCCGTAGCGGCATGATTCTGTGCCGGTCGGCGTATGCCGCCGATATCGATAAACAGGTGTTCCCGGGACTGCAGGGGGGGCCCCTGATGCACACCATCGCCTCGAAGGCGGTTTGTTTTCATGAGGCGCTGCAGCCGGCTTTTGCCGACTACGGCCGCCAGGTGGTCGCCAATGCGGCAGCCATGGCGGAAACCTTCCAGTCCGCCGGCCTGAAGCTGGTGTCGGGTGGCACGGACAACCATCTCATGCTGATCAACTTGGACCCCTTCGGGGTTACCGGGAAGGATGCGGCCGCCGCGCTGGATGCCGCCGGCATCGTGGTCAACAAGAACACGATCCCCTTTGACAAGCGGAGCCCCTTTGTGACCAGTGGCATCCGGATCGGTACACCGGCCATCACCACCCGGGGCATGAAGGAGGCGCAGGCCCGGACTGTGGCGCAGTGGATTGCGGACCTGGTTCGCAATCCAACGGATACCGGTCGTATCAAGGCGACCCAGGCGCAGGTGATGAAACTGGCGTCGGCGTTCCCGGCGCCCTGACGCCGGTTACTTCATCCCGAACATCTGCTGCTTGAGATCGAGGTAGTACAGGTAGTCGTCCGGCTTCACGTCGGGCGGACACCGGTGATCGCAGAACGGGATGTAGCCGCCGCGTTCGACCAGCGGGACCAGGGTTTTCATGTAGGCCTTGATGGCCTTCTTCCCCTTGATCATCTCCAGTTTGTCGAACCCGCCCATGATGCGCAGGTCACGGCCGTATTCCTTGAGGAGGACGGCGGGATGCACGCAGCTGTTGACTTCGTAGGGGAAGAGGCAGTTTACCCCGGCCTTGAGAAAACCCGGCAGCAGGGGGCGGACATCGCCGTCACAGTCGATGTACCAGAGGTCGATGCCGGCCTGGTGCAGTTTGCGGCCGATCCGTTCGTACCGGGGCACGACCACCCGCTCGAAGAATTCCAGTGACACGATGGGCCCGTTCTTGAAACAGATATCCTCCCAGCCGGCGGCGTAATCGAAGGCGATGTGGGGCAGGATCTGGTCCAGGGAATGTTCCACGAGCTGGCAGGCGGTTTCCACCATGTCCTCGACCATGTCGGGGTAATCGTAGCAGGCGTAGGCCAGTCCCTCGAAGGTCAGCATGTCGCGGATGCGGCCGATCATCGAGCCGCACCAGATGCCGAGGGGATAATCGCGGTCTTCCGGGTGCGCCTTCCGGATGGCCGGCACGTCGATCCGGCGGACCGGATCGTCCAGGCGCAACCGTTCCGCCTTGCACTGCTTCCAGTCGTGGGGTGTGACGATGGAAGCCTTGATGTAGTGGGGGATGGTGTCGTGCCCATCCTTGGGAATCTCGGCGAGAAGTCCATCATTGTTCATGATGATCTTCTTGTCGGCGGTTTCCGAGATCACGCGGTTCTCGAAGACGGGATGCATCCAGACATTGCCGCCGGTGGCGGAAATCAGGTCAAAGCTGAAGAACTGATCGGCCTCGGCGTTGGACTTTATGCCGTTATCGCGGAACAGCGCCCATTCCTGGAAGTTTTCCTGCCAGTAACCGAATTCCATGTTGAAGCAGCGGTCCACGGACCGGTAATGCATCTGGTCGCGGAATCGTTGACGGTCGGTGATGGTTCCAGCCCATCGTTGCCGGCAGGGAGTCATGGACATGTGGTGTCTCCTGGTAGACGGTTATTTAACGGGTTTGCCCTTGAACCAGCCGATTTCCGGAAGCGGGCCCACGAGGGGCATGGCGTACCGGATGAAGGCGGGGGTCACGTCGTTACCGGCCGGAGCGATGAAATTATCCGGCATGTGACGGGTTTCGCGCGCGACGTTCCGAAGCGGCACGCATTCGAACGTGACGCGGTAGGCGCGTCCCCTGCCACGCCGGATGGCGATGGATCCGTCCTGGGCGGCCCGGACGGCCTGACGCACGGCGACGGCGCCGACGGCGGCGGCTTCCTTAGCGTCCGTGACGGAGATGGCACCCGGGAACGACCGCTGAAGGTAGCCGAAGGTGTCGGAACGGACCCGCGAGATGCCGGTCTTCGCCTTAATTTCATTGGCCAGCAGGTCGCCCAAGGCGCCGCTGCCGCTGAGTTGGACATTGCCGTGGGAATCGGTTTCCTTGCTGAACTTGGCGGCGATGGCGGTTCCATCGGCGTCGGCGATGCCTTCCGAGACGGCGATGATGCAACGTCCCAGGCGGTCGTACACCTTTTTGACATCGACCAGGAATCGATCCATGTCGAACGGGCGTTCGGGAAGGTAGACCAGGTGGGGGCCGTCGTCGGTGCGGCGGCGACCCAACGCGGAGGCGGCGGTCAGGAATCCGGCATGCCGCCCCATGACCACGGAGATGTGAACGCCGGGCAGGGCGCGGTTGTCGAGGTCGATGCCCTGCAAGGCAGAGGCAACGAAGCGTGCCGCGCTGCCGAAGCCCGGAGTATGATCGTTTTCGCGCAGGTCGTTATCGATGGTCTTGGGGATGTGGAAGCTCCGCATTTCGTAATCGGCCTTGCGTGCCTCTTCGCTGATGATGTAGGCGGTCTCCGCGGAATCGTTGCCGCCGATGTAGAAGAAGAAGCGGACGTTGCGGCGGCGGAGCACCTCGAAAATCTTGACGCAATCCTCGGGTGTGGGCTTTTTACGGACGGAGCCCAATGCCGAGGACGGGGTGGCGGCAACGGCCTGGAGGGTGGCATCCGATTCCCTGCCGAGGTCGAGCAATTGTTCACCCAGGATACCCTTGATTCCGTGCCGGGCGCCGAATATCCGGTGGATGCGCCGCTGGCGGCGTGCTTCGCGAACGGCACCGATCAGGCTCTGGTTGATAACGGCGGAGGGGCCCCCGCTCTGGGCGATCATCATGTTGCCTTCAAGTTGCCTGGCCATTGGGTTTCTCCTGTGATTGGCGGTTTCAAAAAACCGGTCCGGAAATGGTGCCGTGTTGGGGCTGGAGAATCAAGCGGGAATGTGATAGGAAATTCCGGTGATGCAATCGAACGGCAATCAGTCGAAACGGGGACGATGGCAGGTGGAGCGCGAGCGTTGCCGCATCGAGCAGGCCCAGCCCCTTCCGCCGGAACCGCCGGAGGCGCCCCTGTCGACCCTGCTGGGGGGCGTGGTGCGGCGCTTGAAGCTGGAATCAGCCGGGTGGATGGATGAGCTGGTTGACGCCTGGCCGGAACTGGTTGGAACGCCCATTTGCCGGCATGCCCGGCCGGGCCACATGGACCGGGATATCCTTTATGTTTTCGTGGATGGATCGGTGTGGTTGTCGGAACTTCAGCGATTCGGGCGCGCGTCCATCCTTCGGCGGATCCGGGAACGGTTTGGCCCGAACCGGGTCCGGACGGTGAATTTCCAGGTGGATCCGGATTTCCGGACGCCTGACGACCGGACCATCAGTCGCTGAGCGGCAAAAGCCGTCTGACCGTATCCTGCAGGTCGGGTGTGATTTCGACCGCCTTTTGGGCAAAAATCCTGGCGGCATCCAGTTGTCCATGCTCAAAGCAGAAAATGGCGGATGCCAGATTCTGTTCACCCTGTTGGCGCACGCGGACCTTGCGGCTGTCGAGGTAGCGGCGTACGAACATCATCCATTGGGGGATGCTGACCTCGGTCCAGGGAACCTTCCGGCCCTGGAGTTGAACACCCTCCATATCGGCGCCCAGGACGTCTTCCTTGGATCCGGGGGCGCGCACCCAGCCCCAGGTGAACTTATCCGCGTTCAATTGTTCGATCAAAAATTGTTTTTGGCCATGAAGCCGTTGATAACGTTCTATCAGGATCTGGGCAGCCTCCCGTCCTTCGTCGGTCTTGTAGTCGCGCAGCTGGCCTTTGATGATGGTGGCGATTTCGTCGAATTTATTCTGCCGGAACATGGGCATGTTGGCGGTGCGGGTGGCTTCGACCATTTGTTTCTCATTTTCCACCTGGGTCAGGCGTTCCTGTTCCAGACGGAGGCGTTCGGCTTCCTCCCGTTCGGCCCGTTCCTGTTCCTCGATGGTCCGCCGTTGGGTGTCCCGCTGCTGGATTTCGCGTTCGGCGATCTTGAATACCGATTGGGCATGCCGGTCGAATTCCTTTTGCACACCGGCCAGTTCATCGGTGGTCACCGCCAGTTCATCCTTCAATTTTCGCAGGTCACGCACCTGGCCGGTTGCTCCGACGGAGGTAAGTTCGCGGAGTGCCTTGGTCCGGATCTGTCCGGCGGTATCGCTGAACGCCAGCAGGCTGAGGCGGATCTCGTTGGCCTGGGTGGCCTGCTTGAGGGTTTTCATGGCGGCAACCTTGATCTCGGGTTCCGGTTCGCTGGTTGCCGCCGGTTCCGGTTCGGCGGGTTGGGGCTCGCCGGCAGGCGGTGCGTCAGCGGCTGCTGCCGGAGGTTCGTTGGTTGCCGTTGCGTCCGGCGGGGCGGCAGGGGTGGCTTCCGGTGGTGGTTCCGGGGGTGGTGTGAGGGACTCTCCGAGAACGGTAAAGTAGGCGTTGGTTATCCGGGCAAAGGTTTGATCAATCACGGAAACGGCGCCCAGCGCATTGGTGCAGGCTGCCTGGATATCCTTATAAAGGGATTCGGCTTCGGTGCGCTTTTCCGCGAGGGCGAATTGTTCGCGCCGGTCTTCGATCAGGCGGTCCCGCTGGAGTTTCCAGTGTACGAACCCGGCGATACCACCCCCGATCAGGAGCAGGACCAGGAGGGTCCAGAGGACGCCCATGACCGGACTTTTGCGGGGCTTGGATGGTTTGGTTGCGGCCGGTTGATGGGTGCCGGTGGCATTCGTCGGAATGCCGGTTATCTTGGTCTTATAGCGGTCGAGTCCGACGTTGGTTGCCGGCGCATTATCCCGTTTCTTCTTGATAAGGACCCGGGCGGTGGGTTGCGGGCCGGCGGGAGGTTCCGGGCGGTCCGGGGGACTGGTCGTTCCCATGTCGACGGTGATGGGGGCGGAACGTTTTTTACGGATGGTGATGCGGGCCGTGACGGGGCCGACCGGGCCTTTACGTGCCGGGCCCAGGGCCTTGACGACCTTTTGGAGATCCCCGATGAGGGACGCATAGGTGGGATGGCGCTTGGCCGGTTGCGCTTCCAGCATGCGCATGACGATGGTTTCGACCTGTTTATCAAGATCTTTCCGGAACTGGCGGAGCGGGGGAGCGGGACGTTCCAGACGGGCCTTGACCACATCGATGGGGGTCTGTCCCTCGAACGGGGGCCGGCCGGCCAGGGCATGATACAAGGTGGCGCCCAGGCTGTAGATGTCGGACCGGGCATCCGGTTTCTTGCGTTGGACCTTTTCCGGGGCGATGTAATAGGGGGTTCCCCAGATTCCGTCCGGTTCATCCTGGTGGGCAAAGGTGGCCAGACCGAAGTCCACGAGTTTGGCCTTCATTTTTTCGTCGAGCAGGATGTTCTCCGGTTTGACGTCACCGTGCAGCAGGCCGATTTCGTCGGCGGCGGCCAATCCCTCGGCTACATCCAGCCCGACTTGCATGACCAGCGATTGATCCAGGGATTCGCCGCTGTCGACCATTTTGTCGAAGCGCTGTCCGGAGACCAGTTCCATGACAATGTAAGGCTGGCCTTTTTCCTGCCCGAACGAGTAGATCTGGACGATGCTGGGGTGATTGAGCTTGGCGACGGCCTGGGCTTCTCGCCGAAAGGTGTCCACGAACTGTTTGTTGGCTCCCAGCGAGGAAAGCATGACCTTGATGGCGACCCGTCGTCCGAGGGATTCGTCGACGGCCTGGTACACGCCGCCCATTCCGCCCCGGCCGATCAGGTTTAACAGGAGAAAGGGACCGAGCCGGGAAGGTACGGTTTCGATGTTACCGCAGTCCGGGCATTCGACCATCACGAACGGATCGAGATCCGCTACGTCAATTTCACACCCGCATTGCTTGCATTTGATTTCGGTAACGCGGTCCGTCATGACCACGTTAACCGGGCTGTCACCAAGATCCGACATGTCAATTCTTCTTGCCAACGACGTTGAAAAAGCCGTCAATTGCGCGCACTCTAGCGGCTGCCAAGTGTTTTGTCCATAGGGAAGTTCGCGGGTTTGCGTTCAAGGGGGCGTCATGCATCCGGTGTTGATCGATCTGGGCTTTATTAAAATCCATTGGTACGGCGTGTTGACGGCGGCTGGTTTCCTGGCGGCTTTGTGGCATTGGCGTTTGCGAGGCCGACGGGAGGGGTATGATTTCAATTTCTGTGCGGATCTGATGCTTTGGACGATGGTGGGCGGGATTGTGGGCGCTCGGATTGCCTATGTGGCGGCAAATTGGGAAACCTACCGGGAAACACCGCTGAAGGTATTTGCCATATATGAAGGCGGATTGATCTATTACGGGGGTTTTTTCGGGGCTGTACTGGCGTTGGGGGCCTTTGCGTGGCATCGCCGGAAGCCACTCCTGCCGTTCATGGATTTCGTGGTGTCGGCGGTGCCGCTGGGGCACGCCTTTGGGCGGATTGGCTGTTTCCTGAACGGGTGTTGCCATGGCATGCCGACGGACGGTATCCTGTCGGTCCGTTACCCGGTACGCAGCATGCCGTGGTGGTGGCAGGTGGAGCAGGGGCTGATTGACCGGTTTGATCCGCAGGCGTTGCCGGTATATCCCGTGCAGTTGTACGAGGCCGGGTTCAATCTGGCCCTGTACGGGTTGCTGTGGGTGACCTACCGCCGTGGCCGGATGCCCGGCCGGGTCATGGTCATGTACCTGCTGGTCTATCCGGTCGGACGGTTTCTCCTGGAGTGGATGCGGGGCGATCCCCGTCATCATCTCGGGTATTTTACAACGGCCCAGTTATTCAGCATGACGTTGTTCATGTTCGGATGGGGATTGTATATCCATGCGCGACGTTCCAATCGTTCAGCTTGAGGTGCCCGGTTCAGCCGGCGGATGGCGTCTGGACCGGTTTGTAACCGGTTGTCTTCCAGCTCTTTCCCGTGCACGGGTACAGTCGCTGATCCGGGAGGGGCGGGTAAACATACCCGGTCAACGGATCCGATCCAACCTGCGGGTAAAACCCGGCATGATCGTCGGGGTCTACATTCCCCCTCCGGAACCGGTCAACCTGGTGCCGGAAGCCATCTCCCTGGATCTCCTGTTTGAAGATGGCGATATCCTGGTGATCAACAAGCCGGCGGGACTGGTGGTGCATCCGGCTCCGGGTCATGCAAGGGGAACCCTGGTTCATGCCTTGTTGTATCATTGCCGGGATCTTGCGGGGGTGGGTGGCGAACAGCGTCCGGGGATTGTTCACCGTCTGGACAAGGATACCAGCGGTGTCATGGTGGTGGCCAAAAACGATGTGGCGATGCAATCGCTGGCCGGTCAGTTCAAGGATGGAACCATACGCAAAGAATACGTGGCACTGGTGGCGGGGACGCCTCCCGGTTCCGGAACGGTGGATACCCTGATCGGGCGCAACCCGCTGGACCGCAAGACGATGTCGGCCAAACCCCGTGCCGGTCGACGTGCCGTTACGCATTTTAAGTTGGAGGAACGTCTGGGGCCGGCATCCCTGGTAAGGGTTCGCATTGAAACCGGTCGAACCCACCAGATCCGGGTGCATTTTGCCCATCTTGGGCACCCGGTGCTGGGTGACAAGCAATATGGCCGGACCCGGGGTACACGCCTGCCGGTACCGGTTCACCGGCAGATGTTGCATGCCCGGAGGTTGGAGTTCAAACACCCACGCCATCAGGATGTTCGGGCCTATGAAGCGCCGTTGCCGGCCGATTTTGCCCTGGTCCTGGAGACGTTACGGTCCATTCGGGACTCTTGACAAGCCGGTTGCCGTTCCTGACAATGCCCGTTCTCAAGGAGTGAAAAGGTGATGAATGTTCGACGTGAGGTGGTGCCGTTCCTGGCGGCAACCTGGGTGCTGGTGGGGGTGGTTCTGGTGCTGGGTCTGGTTTTTGGCGTTGGTCCGTACCGGCTCAGCATTCCGATGGTAGGGTTCGGTTTGGTGATGAGTGGTTATTTCCTCTATTTTTTCCGTGATCCGGAACGGACCGTGCCCGCGGGTGTTCAGAATCTGGTGGCGCCTGCGGACGGGGTCGTGGCGCGTATTGTCCGTATGCGCGAGGACCAGTACCTGAAGGCCGATACGGTTCGGATCAGCATTTTCCTGAGCCTGTTCGATGTGCACGTCAATCGCAGCCCGCTGGCAGGCCAGGGGACGTTCCTGGGGTATTTCCCCGGTAAGCGTTTGTTTACATTCCATGAGAAATCCTCGGACGTCAACCAGCACAATTCAATCCTGATCGAGGGAAGTGGAACCCGTTGTCTGCTCAACCAGATTGTCGGGCCGGTCTGCCGCCGGGTGGTGTATTGGCCGGATCACAACCGGCCGGTGGCGCTTGCCGGTGGGGAGCGGATCGGGATGATGAAGTTCGGATCCCGGCTGGACCTGTATTTCCCGGATGGCGATGTCACGATTACTGCGCGGGAAGGGGACCGGGTCAGTGCCGGAGCGTCGGTTATCGGCCAGGTGAAAGGAACCCGATGAACAAGCATTTCGAGCGATTCACCCGGAGTCATCCGTTGTTTTTCAACTGGCGTCAGCTGATTCCCAGCATCGTTACGCTGGCGGCGATGCTTTCCGGTTTCCTGAGCATCCTGTTGACGTTTGAAGGCATGCATAAGGGGAATCCGGACTTGTACCGCCTCTCGGCGCAACTGATCATGCTGGCGATGATCCTGGACGGGTTGGACGGCAATCTGGCCCGCTGGTTGAAGGGGCAAAGTGAATTCGGGGCTGAATTGGATACCTACGTGGATCTCACGGCGTTTGGTATTGCCCCTGCAATTTTGATCTTTGCCGTGACCCTGCAAAGCAAGGATCCCATGTGGCGCGTATTGTTGCCGTCCGCGGTTGCCTTGTCCGGCGTGGTCCGGTTGGCCCGCTTCAAGGTGCGTGACCCCCTGCGCGGGCAGGGGGGATATGCCGGCCTGCCCATCACGGCCAATGCCGGCTGGGTGTCGATGCTGGTATTCATCAGCCAGACGCCGCCCTATGACCAGTTCTCGCTGAACCAGGGATGGATGGCGATCCTCTTCCTTACGGGAACCGCCGTCTTCATCACCCTGCAGGTGACCAACCTCCGGTATCCGAAACCCACCAAGAAAGCGGCATTGTTCATCCCCTGCATGTTCCTGGTGGGATTGATGTTTGTTCCGGGCAAGCAATTGTCGGTACGGGCTGCCGTGCTGATGTTGTCCCTCGGCGTGTTGTACATCCTGATTGGTCCCCTGTTTGTCAAGGGGGTGGAAGTGCACAAGGCCCGCCGTGAAGCCCGCCTGGCGGCCGGCCTTCCGCAGGAGCAGGAACCGGACGAAGACGAGGACGAGGATGTGGACGCGTGACCATTCGCCGGGTACTGGACGGTGTGGAGGCGTATCTGCGCCACGAAATGGATGACGGACGTGTGCTGGCGGATGTTTCCCCGGCCGTGGTCAGGGCGCTGGCCGCCCCGCTTCCGCCCCGTCGGGAAAAGCGGAAACCCGCACCGGTTCCCGTCCTGACGCCAACCGTGGATACCGTTTCGCCGACCGTCGACCCGGCCGTTGCGGGAAAGGATCCCGTGAAGGTTCTGGCGGATATCGCGGGCCGTGTCGCCGAATGCCGGCGGTGTGTGCTCTGCAAGCAACGGAACCGGACCGTTCCCGGGCAGGGCAATCCGCATCCCGAGCTGATGTTCGTGGGGGAAGGGCCCGGCGCCGACGAGGACCGGCAGGGGCTTGCCTTTGTGGGCCGGGCGGGGCAGTTGCTGACCCGCATGATCACGGCCATGGGGTTTACCCGTGACGAGGTGTTCATCGGGAATGTGGTCAAATGCCGGCCGCCGGACAACCGGACCCCCCTTCCGGATGAAATGGAAGCCTGCCTCCCCTTTCTACGCGAACAGATTGCCGTATTGAAGCCACGGGTGATCGTGGCCCTGGGGGCCACGGCGGTACTGGGGCTGACACAGGCCAAAGGGATCTGCAAGCTGCGTGGAAACTGGATGCTGTTCGACGGCATCGACCTGATGCCGACCTTTCATCCCGCCTACCTGTTGCGTAATCCGCCGGCCAAGCGCGAGGCATGGGAAGATCTTAAAGCGGTTTTGGTCCGGTTGGGCCGGCCGGTTCCACCGGTCGGATCCGGCAAATCCGGTCAGAGCAGTTCCGGCTGACGGTTGCCGGGTTTGATGCCGAACCGTTCGTAGCAGCGGGGGGTTGCCACGCGGCCCTTGGGGGTTCGCTGCAGATACCCTTCCTGGATCAGGTACGGTTCGTAAACTTCCTCGATGGTGCCCGGTTCTTCGCCGACCGACACCGCGATGGTATTGACCCCCACGGGTCCCCCCGCGAATTTGAACAGGATGGACTCGAGGATGCGTTTATCCATCTCATCCAATCCGTTCCGATCAATGTCGAGCATGGACAGGGCGCGATCCGCCACATCCTGGGTGATCACGTTGTCGGCGCGGACCTGGGCGTAATCGCGGACGCGGCGGAGGAGATTATTGGCAATCCGGGGGGTCCCGCGGGAACGTTGGGCAATTTCCATGGCGCCCGCAGATTCCACCTTCACGTTCAGGATGCCGGCCGACCGCTGGATGATGTGGTGCAGGTCCTCGGCACGATAATAATCGAGGCGGTTGGTGATACCGAAGCGTGTCCTCAGGGGGGCGGACAGGAGTCCACTGCGCGTGGTGGCGCCCACGAGGGTAAAACGCGGCAGATCCAGCCGGACGGACCGGGCTCCGGGCCCCTGTTCCAGCATGATATCGATCACGAAATCCTCCATGGCCGCATACAGGTATTCCTCGACGGACTTCTGGATACGGTGGATTTCGTCGATGAACAGGATATCGCCGGGTTCCAGGCTGGTGAGCAGCCCCGCCAGGTCGGCCGGTTTGTCGATGATCGGCCCGGAGGTGATCTTGAGATGGGTTCCCATGGCGCCGGCCAGCAGGTAGGCCAGCGTGGTTTTGCCGAGCCCGGGCGGCCCGGAGAGCAGGACGTGGTCCAGCGATTCCGAGCGGGCGCGGGCGGCTTCCACGGCGAGTTCCAGCCGTTCACGGACCTTGTTCTGGCCGGTGAATTCGGAGAAGGCAACGGGGCGCAGGCTGGTTTCGAATTCCCGGTCCGGTTGATTCAGTTCGCGGGTGGGGGGAGGGACCTGGCTCATGACGCAACCTTGTCTTTGGCGC
>Ga0208374_1000298_pt1 | contig 25277 bp, 27 predicted proteins | sample RifOxyC3_FD_184037 | JGI IMG/M metagenome (GOLD analysis project Ga0208374, IMG submission 184037) | Groundwater microbial communities from Rifle, Colorado - Rifle Oxygen_injection C3 (SPAdes) | ecosystem: Environmental > Aquatic > Deep subsurface > Groundwater | place: Rifle, Colorado, USA...
GGCACCGCCGCTCCTGATCAGTGCTACGACTTGAAGCCATAATCCCTCACTCAGGGTTTTGCACGAACCACCCCGCATATTGCGGGGTGGTTTTGTGTATATGGGGGTTCCTTGTGTATGATACGGGACTTTTGTGGTAGTATTTATGTATAGTTTATTGTGTATGTATTATAAGTGGTTTTATTAGTTCATAAGTATTTTTATGATGTTCACTTCAATTAAGAAGACACAGAAAGGTTTTACGTTGATCGAGCTCCTCGTGGTGATCGCAATCATCGGTATTCTTTCTTCAGTTGTTCTCGCATCGCTCTCAACAGCACGCCAAAAGTCTCGTGACGCAAAGCGTGTGTCTGACGTTGGTCAGATCCAGCTCGCACTCGAACTTTACTTCGATGCAAATCAGTCTTATCCATCAACCACACCAGGCATTGCAAGTACTGCAACGATCGACGGTGGTGTGCAGATCCTCATGAACAGTGGCTTCCTTCCAAAGGTTCCATTGCCTCCAGCAGGACCAGCAACGAATAAGTACTTCTATCGTGGTATCACTGCTGCCGGTGCAGAGTGTATCTCGACAACAGCATGTACGACCTATGCACTCGCTTCCACGCTTGAGCGTTCAGACAACACTGTGTTGACCGCTGATGCAGACGATACCGTCGTTGCTGCCGGTGGATTCGGTACATTCGCGAACACTGCAGCATCAGGTGTGGCACAGGGCCAGCTTGATACAAGTTTCACTGATTGTGCGACCGGCACCGCCGCTCCTGATCAGTGCTACGACTTGAAGCCATAATCCCTCACTCAGGGTTTTGCACGAACCACCCCGCATATTGCGGGGTGGTTTTGTGTATATGGGGATGCTTGATGGGCTATGTGTAGAAACATCATAATATTCTACACATACTCCTCACTAATTTATTGATGGTCATGCTATACTCGTTCATATGGAATATGACATGATCATGATGTATGCTCTCATCTTTTTGTTGGGCATCACCATTGGAAGTTTTTTGAATGTTGTTATCTATCGCTTGGGAAGCGGAAGAGGGCTTGTTGGACGCTCGAAGTGCATGGCGTGCGGGAAGATCCTTAAGGCGCATATGCTCGTGCCGCTATTTTCATTTCTTGCTACAAAAGGGAAGTGTGGGTATTGCAAAACAAAGCTTTCGCCTCAGTATCCGCTCGTTGAGTTTGCGACAGGACTACTCTTTCTTCTTGTTGCTCATGTACATCAATTGAGTCTCGTTTCTTTTGATATGCATGCATGGGTCTTTGCCTCCATTGATATGGCAATATGGAGCATTCTTGTGGCGATCGGGGTGTATGATATGAAGCACAAGATCATCCCTGATCGCCTCTCGCTCTACTTTGCGGTCCTTGCCGGACTCACGCTCTTTTTGCGCTTTCATTGGGGACTGCTTTCTACCCCCTATATACCATTTCTTAACTCGGTTCCTTCGTGGATCGATCTTGCCGCTGCGCCATTCATTGCAATTCCGTTCGCGCTCTTGTGGTTTTTTTCCGGAGGGAGGGCGATGGGGCTTGGTGATGCAAAGCTCACGTGGGGCATGGGGTGGTTTCTCGGATTTTCTTTCGGGGTGAGTGCGACGATATTTGCATTCTGGATCGCCTTCATACCAAGTGTCATCTTGTTGTTACTTCCCAAAAAACACTTTACAATGAAAAGTGAGATACCATTTGGACCATTTCTTATTTTGGGAACATTATTGGTCTATGCGTGCGGTCTTGATATCTTGAGTTGGTCATTTTAGTCCATGAATATATTTATTGTTCAGAAAAGATCGACGAGATCCCTTGAGGGAGGTTTTTCGATCATTGAGCTTATTGCTGCGGTGTCGATATTCATTGTACTCACAACGACGCTGCTTTTTAATTACAACTCTTTCAATAAGCATGTCACCCTCGATACGCTTGCACATCAGATCGCGCAATGGGTGCGTGATGCGCAAGTTTCCGCAATGAGCGTGAAGCGTTCGAATACGAGTGCAACTCCGTTTCCTGGCTATGGGCTCCATTTTGATATGGCAACGCCGAATCAGTTCATTTATTTTGCGGATCTTGATGGGGATAAGACATATGATCCTCCGATACTTCCGGCAAAGTGTGGGGATGCTCTCGAGGAGTGTGAGAAGGGGATCAGTATGCTCAAAGGCAATACGATCGTCGCCTTGTGCGGTGAGGTGACTCTTCCTGCGCTTCCCGCACTTACGGCAACATGTGGTGGTACTTTGGGTACAAGTCAGGTGTTTGATGTCGTGTTCACTCGTCCAAATCCCGATGCAAATATCATTGGTGATCTGAATGGTGTAAGTTTTCCGACTGCCTACGACCGTGCTTTGGTCACGGTGAGTTCGCCACTTGGATATAAACGCACGATAGAAGTCTGGACCACGGGGCAGATATCTGTGCAATAATATGATGATGAACTTCATGAGACAAAAGACACAAAAGAAGGCGGGGTTCTCTTTGATCGAGGTTATTGTTTCGATGTCTATTTTTTTGATCGCCATACTTGTCATCATTGGTGCGCTCATTAGCTTGACCGATGCAAGTAGAAAAGCTCGCGCAATTCGTGTGGTGACCGACAACTTAAGTGCAGCACTTGATTCAATGTCACGAAATACGCGCATGGGTGGGTACTACCACTGTGGATGTGGTAATCCTACAACGCCGGGTGATACGACATTTCCCGATACTCCGCGCGACTGTGCGATGACCGATGCTCTTGGTGGTGGCGGCGATGCATGCTTCGCTTTCGAGGGTCAATTTGGTGATCCGAACGACCCCAATGATCAGATCGTCTACAGGCTCTTTGATAATCGTATTCAGCGCTCGGTGAATAGCGGGACAACCTTTAAGAATCTTACCGCACCCGAGATCCATATTGATACGCTTCGTTTCTATGTTCACGGTACTCAGCTTTCTCAAGATCAACCGATGGTGACCATGGTGCTTCGTGGTGTCGCATCGACCTCGGCGCGCACTGCGACGGATTTCAATATTCAAACAACGATCAGTAGTCGCACGCCTAATTTCGATCTCAATCCATAGTTATGTATCACATCAAAAACACAACAAAGGGTATGACACTTATCGAGGCCGTGGTTTCGGTGACGATCCTCACAGCCGCGCTCACGGGGCCGATGGTGCTCGCATCGCAGAGCCTAAAGGCGTCGCGCGATGCGCGAGCTGAACTCATTGCGACACAGCTTGCTTCAGAAGGTATTGAAGTGGTGAGCAGTATTCGCGAGAATAATTCCGCCGATGATCCACTTGCGACGCAAGATAATTGGATGACGCAAGACCCATCGGGCATCGCGCAGAATATTATCGACCTCTGTGATGATGGTGACGGTTGTGTCATTGACGTGACTGATCATGCTGGTGGGACGTGGGGGCTAAATACGCTTATTGCTTGTCCGTCAGGTGATTGTACAACTCTTGCTCCAGTGTATTATTACCCCGATTCTGGACTCTATCGCCAAAATGGAAGCGCCCTGTCGTCTCCTTGGGTGGAGACTACCTATCGTCGCACAGTAAAGATCGAAGGGATCGATGCGGGGATAAATTCACTACGACAGGCGCGCATTATCTCAACCGTCACATATCCGAGTTTTACAGGAAATCTCCGTACGATCACGCTTACTGAGGATATTTATAATTGGTTCCCTGCGCTCCACTAATCACTGTAACGTATGCAGCATTTCATTTTTTCAAACATCAAAATGAGGCAGAAAGAAGAGGGCGGATATATCCTGCTTCTTACGGTACTTATTGTGAGCATTATTCTGGCAATAAGTTTTGGTATTTACGCACTCAGTATCAAGGAGGTCATTCTTGCGTCATTCATGCGTGACTCACAGCGCGCATTCTCTGCCGCTGATCGCGCGGTCGAGTGTACGCTCTATTGGGATGTTGCGTATACGCAGAATGGAATGCCATATACTATTTTTGCGACGAGTACGGCGTATGTTGATCCGGTCAATTTGAGTGATGCAGAGTGTGATGGACAGCATTTAAATACGCTTCCTGACTGGGTCTCGATAAAGAATCCGACTGACGGGGTAACAACATTCTCACTCCCATTTAGTGACGGAACAAGAGCGGATGTGCGAGTTGAGAAGAATGATATTGATACGGTCATCCGTGTGAATGGCTATAATAATCAAGACATGACGAATCCTCGCCAGACCCAACGCACGATCGAGGTGCGAACGAATCTCACTGGTGATTAAGAGTCTCTCCTCACTGTTTCAGCACTTTTCCCGTTTTTTGGAAGATTTTTCTCCGCTCCTCCCTCGTGTATACTGCTAGGTATGAAGAAGGAAAAGGTTCCAGAAACTATCATTGCGCGCGCGAAAAGTTTGCGCGAACTTTTGGAATATCATAGCCATCGCTATTATGTTCTCGATACACCGGAGATCTCAGATGCTGCATATGATGCACTTTTTCAGGAGCTTGTTTCTCTTGAAAAAGAGTATCCCTCCCTCCTTACTCCTGACTCGCCAACGCAGCGTGTCGGTGGTGCTCCTATAGAAAAATTTGAAAAGGTTACCCATGAGGTAACACAATGGTCATTCGATAATGTTTTTTCTCCAGAAGAGTTCATTCAATTTCATGAACGCGTGACGAAGCATACCGGTAAAGAGCCGGAGTATATGTGTGAGCTCAAGATCGATGGATTCAAGATCGTGCTTACGTATAAAAAGGGCATACTTGTGACAGCCGCAACGCGTGGTGACGGTGTTATTGGTGAAAATGTGACGGAAAATATTCGCACGATACGCAGTATTCCACTTCGTCTCATGGAGCCCATTGATTGCGTTGTTGAGGGAGAGATATGGCTTCCCAAAGATGAGTTTGAGCGTATCAATCGTGAGCGTATGGAACGTGATGAGCAGGTGTTTGCAAATCCTCGTAATGCCGCCGCGGGGACCGTGCGACAGCTCGACTCGAAGATCGTTTCCGGAAGAAAGCTTGATAGTTTTATCTACGACCTTGCGCGTACGGAGGAAAGCATTCCCGAGACGCAGGAGAAGGAATTGCAGCTATTATCCGAATTGGGTTTTCAGGTAAATCCTGAGGCGCATCTTGCGACAAGTCCTGACGAAGTTGTTGCCTATTGGAAGAAGTGGAGTACAAGGGCGGATAAAGAACGTTACCTTGTCGATGGAGTGGTCATAAAAGTGAATGCACGAAAGGCGCAGGAGTCGCTCGGGTATACCGCAAAGGCGCCTCGATTTGGTATCGCATTCAAATTCCCCGCAGAAGAGGCGACGACGGTGATCGAGGATATTGTTCTTCAGGTGGGACGCACGGGTGTAGTGACGCCCGTTGCGCATCTTCGCCCTGTACGTCTTGCAGGCTCTGTTATTTCTCGAGCAACGTTGCACAACGAAGATCAAATTAAAAAACTCGATGTGCGCGTAGGGGATACGGTTATTCTCCGTAAAGCAGGTGACGTGATCCCTGAGGTTGTGCGCGTGATTACTGAATTGCGCACAGGGAATGAAGAAGTGTATCGTTTTCCAGAATACGTGGAGGCGTGCGGAGGTCCAATTGAGCGTATTCCTGGCGCTGCGGCATATCGTTGCGTTGATCGATCTTCATTTACACAGCTACTGCGTCGTCTTGAATATTTTACTTCACGCAACGCGTTTGATATCGAAGGTCTTGGTCCAAAGATCGTTGAGCTACTTATGCGCGAGGGCCTTGTTTCGTCTCCTGATGATTTCTTTACGCTCACAAAAGGCGATCTTCTTGAATTGCCGAATTTTGGAGAAAAGTCGGCAGATAATTTACTCCGTGCAATAGAGGAGCGACGCACGGTGTCACTTCCTCGTTTTCTTATTGGACTTTCTATTATGCATGTTGGTGAAGAGACTGCGCATGATCTCGCGGACGCGTTTGGTGATATTGCACATGTGCGCGAAGCAAGTATCGAAGAGTTGTTGAATGTCCCTGGGGTGGGGGATATTGTCGCACAGTCGGTGTTCTCGTGGTTCCGCGATGCTGAACACGTAAAGATGCTCGAGCGATTGCTCGCTCATGTGACACCGACCCCTGTTTCGCGGTCGAAGATAAAGAAGGAACACCCTTTGTATGGGAAAATCATAGTGCTTACGGGCGGACTCACGAATATGACCCGCGATGAGGCAAAGATGCGTATCCGTGAGGCGGGAGGAAGTATTTCAAGCTCTGTGTCCAAGGAAACCGATCTTGTTGTTGCGGGTGCGGATGCGGGTTCAAAGCTCGAAAAAGCAAAGACGTTGGGGGTTTCCGTGCTTACTGAGGAGGAGTTTCTGAAAATGCTCAAATAGTGTAGGATAGAAAACATGTTACAGCGAAATGACGTCGAACATTTAGGGCTTCTTGCGCGTATTGCCCTTTCCGAAGAGGAAAAAGATGAGTTCACTTCCGAGCTTGATTCGGTTCTTTCGTATGTCTCAGAGATCAGTAAAGTAACAACCGACGCAGACGCTGTTCCTTTAGTAGGAGAATTGCGTAACGTGATGCGCGAGGATGATGCGTTGAACCCTGGTGGTGAATTTACTGAAGAGATACTCAAGAATGCACCTGCTACTGAAGATGGATATGTAAAGGTAAAGCAGATCTTTTAGAGAGCTATGAATATCGATCCAACCACATTGACCATACGTGCTGCGGGGGAGGCGCTCCGCAACAAAGAATATTCCGCAGTTGAGCTCACGGAAGCTGTTTTGGTTCACGCAAAGAAAGAGAACGTCACGATCAATGCCTACGCTGAATTTTTTGATGATGCGCTCGAGCAGGCAAAGCATGCAGACGAACTGCTGAAGAATGGAAAAGGAACACCACTCACGGGGATACCTCTGGGAATAAAGGACAACATGCTTATGAAGGGGAAGCTTGCAACATCAGGCTCAAAGATCCTCGAAGGTCATCGTGGTGTATATGACAGTACTGTCGTTGCAAAACTCAAAGAAGCAGGTGCGGTCATTATTGGACGCACAAACATGGATGAGTTTGCGATGGGAAGTTCATCAGAAACTTGTGCATATGGTCCGGTAAAGAACCCCATTGATCCCACTCGTGTTCCTGGAGGATCTTCGGGTGGCTCAGCCGCTGCGGTTGCGATGGGAGGTGCGCTTGGAACACTTGGTTCGGACACGGGAGGCTCTATTCGTCAGCCCGCATCACTGACGGGTATCGTGGGATTGAAGCCAACCTACGGTGCGGTCTCGCGTTATGGTCTTATGGCGATGGCGTCATCGCTCGATCAGATCGGTCCATTCGCAAAGACGGTTGATGATGCAGAAATACTTTTTCATGCGATCGAAGGATTTGATCAAATGGATAGCACTTCAGTTCCGAATGAACACCCGCTCCGCACAAAGGGCGCGCTTAAAGAAAAATTAACTATCGGTGTCCCTGAGTCATTCATTGCGATGGATGGTATCGACGAGGATGTGCGTGCGAACTTTCGTGCAACACTTGAAGCACTAAAGAAAGAAGGTCATACAATAAAACAAATAGAGCTCCCATCACTTCCATACGCACTCTCTGTGTACTACGTGCTTATGCCCGCTGAGGTTTCCTCCAACCTCGCGCGTTTCGATGGTATTCGTTATGGTCTTTCTGTGGAAGCAGAGAAACTTATTGACGTGTACATGAAGACGCGCGGAGAGGGTTTTGGTAAAGAAGTCCGCCGACGCATTCTCCTTGGCACCTACGTGCTTTCTGCGGGGTATTATGATGCATATTACAACAAGGCTGTTGCCGTGCGTCGCACCATCACTCGCGAGCTCGAAGAAGCATTTAAGGGTGTTGATGTTATCGCAACGCCGACTTCGCCTGTCCCAGCATTTAAGTTGGGAGAAAAGACGGACGATCCGCTCCAGATGTACCTCGCAGATATTTTTACAGTTCCCGCTAATATCGCAAGTATTCCCGGCATTTCAGTGCCATCGGGGACGGTCGTGCGCGACGGTGCGAATCTCCCTGTTGGTATTCAATTCATGGCTGCACGTTTTAACGAAGAAGCATTGTTTGCTGCAGGTAAAAGTGTCGAAAAGACACGCGATGATATCGTATGAATGGGGACAAAGTTACATCAACAATAGGAGAGTTGCTGTTAATAATATTGGTGATCCTTACTATCTCCGGTGTGTTTAATTTTCTCTCGGGATTATTCACGGGAATCAATGTGGTACCTTTCTTCTCGTCATTCTTTTCGAGTCTTAAAGTTGTCGCGACATTTGTTTCGATGCTCGCGCTTGTGATCATCATATATTCATTCATGCGTATCTCTGAACTCTCCGCGCTTGAGAGTAAGAAGCTCGGCCTCGCACTCAATTGGTCTTCGGAACGGAAGCAAAAGAACGAGCGCTGGGAGCGCGTTGAGCAATACATGTCGTCACTCAATGTCTCTGATTGGAAGATCGCCATCCTTGAGGCGGACAACATTCTTGATGATGTGATCGAACGTATGGGATATAAAGGGGCGAACCTTGGTGAGCGCATGAAGAGCATCGAGGCGAGTGATTTTCCATACCTTGAAGAGGCGTGGCAGGCGCATAAAATGCGGAACACTATCGCACACAAGGGTACTGATTACGAGCTTACGCGCAGTGAAGCTGAACAGACGATCAATATTTATCACCGCGTATTCAAGGAGTTGGGGTATCTCTAAAAAAGCCTTGTTTTCCACGCGCCGGCGCGTGATATAATTAGTGCCATCGTAAGGCGTTGATTTAACAGAATAAATTTATCATATGGATGTACTTTTTATGTACGGAGGAGCGTTTCTTTTGACGCTCATCATTGCAAGTATTAAGCAGGTGAATCAGTGGGAGCGTGGAGTGCGTTTCACGTTTGGAGTGTTTACCAGTATCGCAAATCCTGGATGGCGTATTGTGATTCCCGTTATTCAAAGCATTCAAATGGTTGATGTGCGCCTGAAGACCGTTGATGTTCCTTCTCAAGATGCGATCACAAAGGATAATGTGTCTGCAAAGATAAACGCAGTCATCTACTATCAAGTGACCGATGCGGCAAAGGCGGTCATCGATATTCAGAATATCGATTACGCAGTGCTTCAGCTTGCACAGACAACGATGCGTAACGTTGCTGGCTCCGTCACGCTCGATGAGCTTCTCGCAGAGCGCCAGAAGATATCTGATCAGATCGAGGAAATTATCGACCACGCGACAAAAGGTTGGGGGGTTGATGTGGCATCGGTTGAACTCAAAGATATCGAACTTCCTCCCGATATGGTGCGAACGATCGCAAAACAAGCTGAAGCAGAGCGTGAGCGCCGCGCAGTGATTATTCATTCTGAGGGAGAGGTCTCTGCAGCAGAGAATCTCGCAAAAGCAGCGACAATACTTTCTCACAGTGATGGTGCTCTTCATTTGCGTACGCTTAATTCGATGAATGATATTTCTTCAGATCAATCGAATACTGTTGTTTTCGGTCTTCCTCTTGAGATCATGCAGGCATACGCGGGGTATGCGAAGAAGTAGACAGGTTGTAGGATTATTAGAAACAGAAAAGCACCCAATAGGGGTGTTTTTTGCTCAGCGCTAATTTGTCCATCTTTTGACAAAAAAATATCTTGTGTTAATAAAAGATCAGAGCCAATCCTGAGGCTTTGTTCGGGAATTACAAGGAGACAGTGATGTCTATATTGTATAAGAGGGTCAAATTGTTGGTTTCTCGTCATTATTCACATGGAGGCGACGGGCTTGAGCGAGGAGGGTTGGTGTTCTTTCGTTCGATGCATGAATATCAAAGACTTGCGAGTGAGCGGAACTGGAATGACCCAACAGGTAAATCGTTTGGAACAAGCTGGTGCGTTAAACCTATCGAGGTCGAAGCGCTCATCCAGCATAAGCACCATGTGAAATTCTTATCAGGCGAAGCTCTTTCCTTAGATAAAGTATTCTTCGCGGGAGCGAATGTTGATATGATCAAAAATATCGGAGGTTGGTGAAGAGTGGGGCTGCTTGTAAAAAGCAGTCCATTTTTTATAGATTGAGAACCTTCTTTGTCGAGATATCAGTGATTGAGGGGACACAAAGGGAAAACTTGCTATATCAATTCAATATGTATTCCGATCACGCCATACTTACCCTCGTCCTCTTTGCTGTAGTATTCATAAATAGAGAATAGATCTTCTTTTGTTGACTCACCAAATAGAGATGGTTCATGCGAAGAAAATAGTTGATCAAAAGTTTCATAGACATCTATGTTCGTAACTTTTGTAAGTAAAATTTCTTCGCTTTCCCGAGAACAAAACTCAACCTCATCACCAACTTGTATTTTTTGCCTTTTCTCGTCAAACAGTCGTGATTCGATCTTTTTATTTCCCGACTTGATCAGGTCAAAAGGTTCTTGATGAAGATTCATTGTGTGTCTTGTCATTACATTCATTATACCACTTCGGAGTGGCGGAATAGGAACTCTCTGCTACCGCCGCGGGTGATATTCAATCTCGAAGCACCACAAGAGTATTTCCATTTTTCTAAAAAGAAGTAACCTTTAAGAAAAATTGGTCACTCGATAATGAATATCCTTTCGAGTCCCGCATGGAAGCACGCAGAAACTAGGAACTCGGTCACGAATAATTTCTTCGTCGTCACTTAGAAATTTTCGCTACCCCGACTCGCGACCTCGCCTGCTAGCTCGGTATCCGCTCCGTCTTTCGAGTCCCGTCCGCCGCGTAAAAAATAATCCCCATTCTTTTCAGAAAGGGGATTATTTTTTACATTTGCGCGGCGGACGGGACTCGAACCCGCAACCTCCCACGTGACAGGCGGGTGCTCTAACCAATTGAGCTACCACCGCAAATGAGGCACAGAAACCTTACGCGAAGCGTATTTTTCTGCGCCGAAGACTGGGAAGATGTTTACATATTCTTCAGGTTTCGGGGCAGAAAAATGATTAAAGGTTTTTCGCCGAATGCCGCGGTGGCAAGAAGTCCTCTTCTTTCGACCGCAAATGATTCTTTGCGACGACCGCAACAGTTTCTTTCTTCTGATTTATCTATTGTACAGATAAATCAGATGGTGTCGACGGGGGAACTTCCCCTACGGGGACGGTACAGGCTTCGAATCTCGTTTCGTCCGAAGACGGACTCACTACGATGTACTCAGCCTCATCGTTCCCTCCCCGTGAGCAAATAAATTTGCTCACTCGTCGAACCGAAAAACACTTATGTGTTTTTCTTGTGTCGACGGGAGGGAACGATCCTCCGACCTCGGGCTTATGAGTCCCGCGCTCTAACCAACTGAGCTACGTCGACAAATGAGGCACAGAAACCTTACGCGAAGCGTATTTTTCTGCGCCGAAGACTGGGAAGATGTTTACATATTCTTCAGGTTTCGGGGCAGAAAAATGATTAAAGGTTTTTCGCCGAATGCCGTCGAGGCAAAAGGTTTCCCGATTACGTCGACAGTAAATTGTCACACCATCCATTATAGACGATATGAGTATTCTTATCGAAGTTACGCTCTCGGTCGATTGCTGTCACTTCGACAATACCTACCTTGTTGCGGGACCTGGAATCGAACCAGGGCCTTCAGGTTATGAGCCTGACGAGGTACCGCTCCTCTATCCCGCTATGCTTTATTTTGTGATTTTTCAACGTTCCCTCAGGTTATGAGTCTAGACTGAAATCGAGGTGCCGTTTACTTATCCCGCTATATTTACCCTCAGCTCATGAGGCTGTCATGATACGAGGTACTTTCTCAACTATCCCGCTCTTTTTCTTCTTTTAAGAATATGAGGATTATAGGCAAAATATGCTTTTTACGCAAGGTCTAGGCTTATTACATCAATCGGGTATGATGTATCAATGGAAAAAATGAAACTCCTTGCACGATCTCATTTGGTGAATATCGCTATTTCAGTATTGCTTGCCGCGGTATGGGTTTCATTTGCAATAAAGCACGTTGGAGCATTTCAAGATACGGGGAAGTTCGGATTTCTTCTTTTCTGTTTCTCGGAAACACTCCAAGCTTTTTTCTTTCTCATTCGTAAGATTCCCAAGAGTGTTTCTGTTGACCCGTTCGATTGGCTTGTTGGCATTGCGGGCACCATGATCCCTCTTTTCTTTGTCCCTGGCGGGGAGGTGTTGTGGCGGCATGGCGAGACGCTCGTACTTCTTGGAGTGACCATTCAGGTGATCGGCCTCATGTCACTCAATAGAAGTTTTGCTATCGTTGCTGCGAATCGTGAGATAAAAACAAGCGGACTATATCAATTTATTCGCCATCCAATGTATGCAAGTTATCTATTCCTTTTTTCTGGTTACGCACTCTTTAATGCGAGCTTAATGAATCTCGGGCTCATTATTCTCGCATTCTCATTTCTCTTTTTGCGCCTTCATCAGGAGGAGAAGCATTTATCTCAAGACCCAATATATTGTGAATATAAAAGTCGTGTTCGTTTCCGCTTGATACCATTTGTATACTAGGAATTGAAAAAAATACGCTGATAGGGTACGATAGCACGGTCGGTAAAGCTGTTACTGATATTACCGTCATAGCTGTTTTGGTAGGTAACATGAGAATCACGCCGTCATAGCTCAGCTGGTAGAGCATTTCCATGGTAAGGAAAAGGTCCCCGGTTCGATTCCGGGTGACGGCTCCAGAAGCCTTTTGTGCTTCGTTGTATTAAATTGACGACCATTTTTAGTGATTGATTTTGGTCGGCAATTAAGTTAGTATTATGGTATGCCACTACCAAGAATTCAAAGAAGGGGTTGCTTGAGTTGTGGTAAATTAACTGCTCGTGCGGGATATAAATACTGTAGCAATATGTGTCAGTTTAAGTATCAGCACGAGAAGTACCTTACTGATTGGAAAAGTGGAAAAATCAAAGGTTTGCAAAGTATGGGTATCGTCTCTACTCATATCAAGCGGTATTTAAGGGAAAAGTATGGAAACAAATGCTATTCGTGTGGATGGTCACGAGTGAATCCAAGGACGCAGCAGGTTCCGCTGGTCGCGGATCATATTGATGGTAATTGGCGCAATAACACAGAAGATAACTTGCGTCTCGTGTGCCCAAATTGTGACGCGCTGTCCTCGACTTATGCTGCATTGAACAAGGGAAATGGTAGGAAAAATCGTGTAATAAGCAAGAGAGCAAAAGAGGCTCGCTTGCTTCAGAAAAATAAGCCGAAGTAGCTCAGTTGGTAGAGCGGCGGTATCGTAAACCGCAGGTCCCCAGTTCGATCCTGGGCTTCGGCTCCAAAAAATAGTGAAGTTTTTCTGTATGTTTACGCGGAATGCTTTACTACGGCTAGCGAGGAAGAAGAACAAACTTTGCTTGTTCTTCGGACGAGCGACGACGTAGACAAAGATGCCTGCCCAAACATTCTTGGGTAGGCATCTTTACTTTACCTCTTTTTAATGTTACTTCATCACTATGAGTAAGCATCGAGAATTCTGGAATAAAGAGTATAAGACCGCCGCACACTTTGCGCTTTCTGAGGCTGTCGCGGGGGACCTTGAGAAGTTTTGTCGCTTTCTCGAGCGCAATTATGGAAAGCGTTTTTTGAATGTGACCACACAGGCGCTTGACTTGGGGAGTGGCAATGGTCGCAATCTTATTTATCTTGCAGAGAATTTTGGTATGCGCGGAGTGGGGTATGATATCTCGACCGAGGGTGTGAAGCTTGCGGAGAAGAATTCCGAGAATCTTCCGATCAAATATGTTTCACGTTCCATTGAAGGCGCTATCGACCTTCCCGATCAATCGGTCACACTTGTGCTCGATATGATGACCTCGCATTTCTTGAAAGCGAAAGAGCGTGAATTCTTACGTAGCGAGATCTTGCGCGTGCTTAAGCCGGGTGGATGGCTTTTCTTTAAGTCATTCCTTGCCGATGAAGATCTTCATGTGAAGCGTCTCCTAAAAGAGAATGCCGCCGAAGAAGAACATGCATACATTCATCCGCGTTCAGGACTCTATGAGTACACATGGACGGAGCAGGCAATGTATGATTTCTTCTCCCCATATTTTACGGTGCACAAGATAGAGCGTTCACACAAACATATCCGCGACGGAAAAGCGAACAAGCGTCGTTCTATTGTCGTTTACCTCGAGAAGCCCCTCTAGTTTTTTTACCGTACCGCAGATGCTGTTGCGTGGTTGCAAAAGTCTCACCTTTCTCTAGTATGTGGTGAGATGTTATTTTCATAGGTTGTTTCAGTTAAGGAGGATCTCATGGGAGATCAAGAAAATCTACCAAGTTTGCTCGTTGTTCGTCGCTCCTTCGTGCGTCGGTCCGCCGATCGTATGAAAAAGTATATGCGGCGCTCACTTATTGCCATTCCTCTTCTTTTTGTAGGTCTGTATATTGGCGTTGGTTTTTCACCAAAGGGCGCCCGCCTGCTCTATCATGAGTTTGCGGAATCTTTTCGTGAACACTATCACATTGATACGCAAAAAGTTGAGGCGCTTTATGGGAAATATTTCCACGAACAAAGTATCATCTATGCAGGTGACACGAAGGTCGCATGCTACTCATCGCCGGAACATCGGATACTTGTTGAGTCGTATGAAGATATTCCCGAGAAGATCCGTCTCGCCATTCTTGCGTCAGAAGACAAAGCATTTTTTGCGCATAATGGTGTTGATGGGTGGGCTGTTGCACGTGCGGGAACGCTTCGTGTGGTCCATGGTGTGATACCGCTTTTTTCGGGAACAAGATCGGGTGCTTCGACACTCACGATGCAACTTGCAAAAAAGTTGCGTGGACGTGAGGGGGTTCGAGCAACGCTCGACGACAAGATCGCAGAGGCGCTTATTGCTTTTGATATTGAGGATCGTTTGAATAAATATCAGATATTCCTCAAGTATGTGAATATGCCTTATTTCGGGCGTGGGCAGTATGGTGTCGAAGCGGCGAGTCGTTCGTATTTCGGTAAATCAGCAAAGGAGCTTGATTGGCATGAGGCGGCGTATCTTGTTGCACTCGTGAATAAGCCGGCACTTCCGGATAGAAAATCCATTGCTCAAAATGGTTTACCTAATGGAGGAAACGCAAACAAGCTTGCGGCGAAACATGGTGCACAGCGCGTGCTCGATCTTATGCGTGATCTCGAAGAAGATAGTACGGTCATATCGAGAGAGCATTTCACAAAAGATGATTATGCGAATGCTTCAACAAAGCTTCTGAATTTGGAGATACGGCCTGCGGGAAGTGGTTGTGCAAGTAGTCCTGCGCTTCGCTCGTATGTTGAGCAAGTGCGCGTGGATTACGGAAAACAACTCCGTGCGAAAAAACAAGAGGTGGCGTCGCTCAATGATGCCGGCCTGAGTATTTATTTTCCAAGCGATGAAGGAGTGAGTACTGAACTCGAACATGTGGTCTCGCTTGCACGCAATGTGTACGTGAAGCGGCATAAAAAGGATGCCGACATTGATCAGTTGCGTGCGGGTGCGGTCGCGATGCGTCTTGATGGAAGAGTGCTCGGTATCGTTGGAAACATCGATACGGGGCGATATAAATTCAATGTGATGACGCAAGGGTATCGTCAGCCTGGTTCAACGGCAAAAGCTATCACGTATACAGCATATGATGAGGCGCTGATGGAGAGAATTCTTTCTTCACCAAACCCTCCTCGGACACTTGATGAGATGGTCGATGCACTCGACAAGGCGTGCGTGATACTTGATGCTCCGATCATGATCAGTCGCGGGAGGGGGAAACCTCCGCATGTGGTCCAAAACTTCTCGCGCTCAAAGCCGATGTATTTCATGAAGGAGATACCATGTGGACTCGCGGTGGGTGAGTCTCGTAATACCACTGCAGTGCGTGCGGGGCAGAAGGCTGGAGTGAATCGCATGGTGGAAGTTGCACGTCGATTGGGTATCAAGGAAGATGCGCGCCACAAACTTGAAGCGTATCCGACGATGGCCATTGGTGGTTTTGATGCGCGTCCGATCGATATTGCTCGGGTATTTGCGGTCATTGCGAATGGTGGGTTTGAGGTAACTCCGTCGTTCGTCGAGGATATTTGTTCGAAGGATGGAATGTCTATTATTCACTTTCGCGAAGATCCGCTCAACGATGATGAAAAGGAGTCGCTGCCGTGCAATCCGAGTGGTGCGTCTCATCTGCATAAACCTGAGCGGATACTTAATCCCGCTGTCGCTCGTCACATGATCCAACTTCTGCGAAATGTTGTTGACGGTCCAACGTCAACCGCACATTCGCTTCGTAATGGGGTTGTTCTCGGACAGGATCCATTCATCTATGACAACAAGTCGCCGCGGCTCAAATTTACACTCGAAGATTCGGGTGAAATAGCTGGAAAGACCGGCTCAGCAGCAAACGCTGACCGTTCGGTGACTGATGCGTGGATCGTCCTTGTATTGCCTGGTCCTGTTTCAAAACCGGAAGAGGGTGTTGTCCTTGTGTTTTGGATGGGTAAAGACAATAAGCATTCTTTGGGCTCTGGGGAGACGGGTGGACGTATTTGGACAAACTCCGTAGTAAGCATCCTTGATTATCTGAAGAAAAATCGTGGACTTCTTGCGGCGGGGAATACATTTGTTCCGCTCCATCCGCTTTCGGAAGAAGAGCTGTCGAGATATATACCCGTGCAAAAACCGGAAGCATTGCCAGACGAAGATGCTCCTTCAGTCATCGATCCATATGACCCGAGTACCCCACTTGAATCACTCGAAGGCGTTCTGGAGAAAGGTGAACTTGAATCTGGAAAAGGTGTTGATGGAGAAACCCCACACGCTCCACGGAATGGTGGTGGAAATGGTGAACATCCTCCCTTATTAAAGGATCCTGAGCAGAAGAAAGATCCTGAATTCCAATCACAACCTGATTTGTACCTTTTGAAGACTACTCCGTAGTCTATTGACCCCGCAAGAACGATATTTCATCGTATTCTTGCGGGGTTTTGTTTTTCTACTATTCCTATACTCTGAAAGAAGGATAGTTATTTGAAAAGAGAGGTAGTTCATGAAAATTCTCTCCGGTGTTTTATTGATCGGACTGCTCTTCGCTCCTTCTCTTGGTGGAGCAGAGGTTACTCATCCCATAAAAGAGTGGAGGGCACTTCCGCCTCCACCTACGCGCGCAGAGTATGTTTTAAAGAAGGTCGCCGAAGCAGACGAATTGTGTGCTGATCAAAAACTCTCTTTCATTACCGAAGAAGGGAAAGTAACCACTACCGTATTCAAGAATGGTAAGAATGGAAAGCGAGTGAAGAGGCGGTACGTCTCTCGAGTAAATCGCATTGTCGCTCGTCCGGTGTATCTTTGTGCGTTTAAGGAAAGTGATCAAACGTGGCATGTTGTAAAGGTCTTTGTGAAATATCCCGTCCCTGCGACATATGAGAAATTTCCTGCATGGGTCTCAACCGAGGGGTATGAGATCAAGCATGTTGCTGGGCGCGGTATTGCGCGGCTCACATTTGATCTTTCGCAACAAGGAGAAAGGTTGACCATCTATAGGTATCGTCATGCATGGTTCACAAAAGATCCGCTCAAGCACACTGCTCATGAGATCATTTCGAGTGCGCGGGCGATCAATTACACTCCGTATCAATCGGATTTTCGCGATAAAGAACTCAGGGATGTTGGCGCGAATTTTTTGCGGAGTGAACTTGATGCGGTATTTACTGACCTTCTTCATTCAAAGGTGTTTTCGCGCGCGTATCCTGCGAAGTTGGTAAGTGAGGTCATTCATCCGAAGCAGCCAATGATACTTGCGGCGATCGAGCAGACTGATGATGGGCGCTTTATTGCCGACCCCGAAGAGGCGACAAATGCGATATTTATCGAATATGCACTCAATAGAGGTCGTGCATTCAATTGGAGTGTATCGAGTGCAAACGCTATCGGTGCGCTGCAATTTACCAATAAGAATGGAAACGGTACGTATGACCTTGTCGTGCGTTCGTATCCAAATGCGCATATCCATCCTGATTTCGAAGACGGGACACGCGACTTGCGTAATGTGCTTAAGGCGGCGATCTGCCTTCTTGATCTTGAGCTCGCGCAATTAAGTGAGGTGCAGGATCTGTATCTGAAGAATCCAAAGCTCGGAGGAATCTATCCGGTGGCGGCATACAATGAAGGCGGAGGTGGTGCGCGACAGCTTTACGATCTTATTACAAAGCATAACGTTGATCTTGGGCAAGACGAGATCGAACTACCCAAAAAATTCTTCGAGCGTGTGCGACGGATCGTCACCCTTAAGAAAAAGAAAACACATGTGCATGCGAAAAGTGTTATGAATCACGAGACACATCTCTACATAAAGAAATACATGTACGTATGGAAATATTTGGACGGCCTGCCGCCCACTCATTCCACTCTATATTGAATTCATACCGGAGCATTGCTCTGGTATTTTTATATGTGGCCTAACTTTTTTTTGCTGTTTATATTCCTTGTGAAATATGCAAGAATAGCCATATGAACGAGCGTGAAGCACGTATTAGCGAAATTGAAGAGGCGATGACTCGTCATGATTTCTGGGCGGATGTTGGGAAAGCGCAGGCGATGATCAAAGAACTTCAGGAATTGAAGGATGCGCAAGAAGGTCTCGGAAAATATGATCGCGCTGACGCTGTTGTGACAATATTTTCTGGTGCGGGCGGTGATGACTCTGAAGATTTTTCCGGCATGCTCGTACGAATGTATTTCAAATACTGTGAACGCAGAGGATGGGGGTATCAGGTTGTACATGCAAACGAGAATGATCACGGTGGATATCGCAACATCACTTTTGAGATAGATGGCAAAGGTTCATATGGAGACTTGAAGGGAGAGTCGGGCGTGCATCGCTTGGTCCGCATCTCTCCATTTAATGCGAACGCAAAAAGACACACTTCATTCTCTATGGTTGAGGTTATTCCGCGTTTCAAGAAAGGGGAGATCACTCCGCTTCCGGAAGCCGAAGTGCGCCTTGAGTTTGCACGCTCGGGTGGTGCTGGTGGGCAGAACGTGAATAAACGCGAGACCGCGGTGCGCGCTATCCACGAACCAACGGGGCTTTCGGTACATGCATCGAACGAGCGTTCCCAGCTTCAGAATCGCGAACATGCGATAGATCTTCTCACTGCGAAGGTGCACCATTTGCGCGAGTCACTCTCTGACGCCGAAAAAGAAAAGATGTATATATCAAAGACGACACAGGTGGAGTGGGGGAACCAGATACGTTCATACGTACTTCATCCGTACAAGATGGTGAAAGATCATCGTACTCTTGTTGAGACGTCGAACGTGGATAAGGTCCTTGAAGAAGGTGATCTTGATGTGTTCATCGAGGCGGAAAAGAACCTTCCACAATCATAATCATAAGATTTCCAAGTTGGATAAAAAAAGAAGTCATGTGACTTCTTTTTAATTTTTATTTGAGTTCTTCTGCCCAGCTTGCGAGTGCGTGAGACATCTCTTTGGGTGTTTTCGCATCGTTCAATTTTTGCAAGAGGAGACTGATCTCATTTTTTTTGAATTTGCTGTTTGCAAGTCTTGTAATGAGCGGCACCCACATTGCGGAGACGATCGCCGCCTTGTCTTTCTTGTGCGTGATGAGACAGATGGATTGTTGCGTGCTTGCTTCGGTGATCGCTCGCTTGAATAGGGGAAGCAGGTCGTCACCCTCGAGAACATGAGAACGTTTCTTTTTCATTTTGCCCTCCTTGTTTGTACGATAAGTCTTTTAGAACTATAGCGAATGTGTCGTTTCTATGCAAAATGTGCGTTCCGCGTCTTTTAAAAAAGAGGCAATGTGCGGTATACTGTGTACTATGATTTTTTTCGACAACGTCACGAAATTGTATTCGGATCACGCTGCACTTTCTGATGTGACATTCGGTATCGAATCTGGAGAATTTGTCTCGATTGTTGGTCATTCGGGAGCAGGAAAGACTACGCTCCTCCGTATGTTGCTTGCCGAAGATCGTCCGACCTCCGGCTCAGTATTCTTTGAGTCGACGAACGTGCATCGCATCAAAGGGTCATATATTCCTGATTATCGTCGACGTATCGGTACAGTGTTTCAGGACTTTCGACTTCTTCCCAATAAGACTGCGTATGAAAATATCGCATTTGCGATGGAGGCTGCGGGTCGTACTGACGAAGAGATACGTTCCGACGTGCCTCAAGTGCTTGAGCTTGTGGATCTTTCGAGTAAGGCACTCCATTTTCCAAGCGAGCTCTCTGGTGGGGAAAAGCAACGTGTTGCGATAGCGCGCGCCATCATCAGTCAGCCGGATGTGCTCATTGCCGATGAGCCGACAGGAAACCTTGATCCTGTGAATACATACGACATCATTCAGATATTGAAGAAGATCAATGATATGGGTACGACGGTCATTTTGACGACGCACAATAAGGGTATTATCGATGCACTCAAGCGTCGTGTTATTACGATGGATGATGGGAAGGTCATCCGCGACGACAAGCACGGCAAGTATATCCTCTAATATTTCAGTGCATAACTTTGTCGCCTGCGTCAAAAGTTCGGTCGAAGTATCATATATACATCTCCCAAACATTTTTCCTTGCCTCCTCGTTCTGCCTCTGAAATATCAGAGGATAACAAAGATTTGGGCGAATTTCATTCTCCTCTGGGGCGTGAGAATATATTGTACTTTGTGATGCTTTGATGCCTTTTATTTTTTAACATTGCGACCGCGCGTCATTCATGCGAAAATAGTATGCATGTCAGTTTTCACGAACACTCGCCGCATCATTAAGGCCGGCTTCATTAATTTTTGGAGAAACGCGGTCGTGTCACTCTCAGCGATCTTTGTCACTACGGTCGCTCTTTTTGTTGTCGGTTCAACCATCCTTTCCTCGGTCTTTTTGCAGTCATCGCTCGAAGAGATAAAAGCTAAAGTCGACGTGAATGTCTATTTCAATCCCGACGCGCAAGAGTCTGATATTTTCATCATGAAGCGCGCGCTTGAAGATATGCCCGAGGTGGCACAGGTGGAATATGTCTCACGTGATCAGGCGATCGAAAATTTCAAGAAGCGCCACGAGAATGATTACCTCATGACCCAAGCACTCGACGAACTTGCCGACAATCCACTTGGAGCGATACTGAATATCAGCGCAAAGGATACTGCGCAATATGAGGCGATCGCAGAGCGTATCAAGAGTGATCAGGAATCTGCTGGTCCGGGTACGAATCTTATCTATAACGTGAATTACGGAAAAAATAAGGTTGTTATTGATAAGCTCACTGCTATCACTCATGGCGTTGAACGTGTCTCATTCGCAATACTCATCTTGCTTATCGTGATCGCGATCGTGATCACGTTCAATACTATTCGTCTTGCAATATACATTTCTCGCGAAGAAATAGCGATCATGCGCCTTGTCGGTGCAAATAATATGTTCGTTCGCGGACCATTCATCGTGGAGGGAATGATGTACGGCATCGTCGCAGCGATCATCGCAACAGCGCTCCTTTATCCTGCAACACTGTGGTTGAAGAGCGCAACGGAAAGCTTCTATGGTGGAATAGACCTCTTCTTCTATTATGTGGGACACTTGAATCAGATATTCTTTGTACTCGTGTGTACGGGAGTAGCACTGGGGGCAATATCGTCATTCTTGGCGGTGCGGAGATATTTAAAAGTTTAATGTGATCGCGGCGGACAGATCGTCGTTTCAAATATTATGGCAAAAGCACATAAGTATATTTTTGTGGTAGGTGGTGTGATGAGCGGGGTGGGGAAAGGAGTGGCGACATCATCGCTTGCGCTTTTGCTCCAGTCGCGCGGTTTTAAGATATCTCCCATCAAAATAGATCCATACTTGAATGTTGATGCTGGGACGATGAATCCCACCGAGCACGGTGAGGTCTTTGTACTCAAGTCCGGCCTTGAGACCGACCAAGATATGGGAAGCTACGAGCGCTTCCTTGGGCGTGATCTCGGCTCTGAGAACTACATGACGGGCGGCATGGTCTACAAAAGCGTCATCGATCGCGAGCGTGCACTTGGGTATGGCGGAAAATGTGTTGAGCCTGTTCCGCATATTCCCGAAGAGGTCATTGCGCGCATCAAAGCGGCGGGCGATGTGGATAAAAGTGATATTACACTCATTGAGATCGGTGGCACACTCGGAGAATATCAGAGTGTGATGTTCATCGAGGCCGCACGTGCACTTAAGATGGCAAACCCCGATGACGTACTCTTTGTGCTTGTTTCGTACCTACCTGTTCCGGGGAAGTTGGGTGAGATGAAGACAAAGCCGACGCAGTACGCAGTGCGCACCTTAAATTCATACGGTGTACAAGCAGATATTATCATCGCGCGCGGCGAAGTGCCTCTCGACACAAAGCGCAAGGAGAAGATCGCTGCATCATCGGGCATGCGCCCCGAGCAGGTCATTTCCGCTCCCGACGTGGACAGTGTCTATGATGTGCCGCTCAATTTTGAAAATGACCACATTGCGGAGACGGTGATGAGAATACTCAAGCTAAAGCCAAAGAAACCCGCCGATCTCACTCCATGGAAGTCATTCGTGCGCAAGGTGCATAATACGAAAGGAGAGCTCCATATCGGCATGGTGGGAAAATACTTCGCTACGGGCGATTTTGTGCTCGCAGACTCCTATCTGTCGGTCATTGAGGCGCTCAAATATGCCGCATATCATGCAGGAAAGAAGCCAGTCATCGATTGGATCGCAGCAGACCAATTTGAGGGCCCACGGGCCAATCTGGCGGCACTCAAGAAGTATGACGGCATCATTGTGCCTGGAGGATTTGGCTCTCGCGGTATCGAAGGCAAGCTCCGCGTCATTGAGTATGCGCGTGTGCACAAGATTCCGTACTTCGGACTCTGCTACGGTATGCAGCTTATGGTCGTGGAGTATGCGCGCAATGTGCTTGGGCTCAAGGGTGCAAACACTGTCGAGGTCGACCCAAAGACAAAGTTTCCGATCATCGATATTATGCCTGACCAGAAGAGCAAGCTCAGAGATAAGGATTATGGTGGAAGCATGCGTCTTGGTGTGTATCCTGCATATCTTAAAGAGCATACGGTCGCTCGCACTGCTTATGGAGCTGAGATGGTCCAAGAACGTCATCGTCATCGCTATGAAGTAAACCCCGAGTATGTTGCCGCACTGGAGAAAGCAGGTCTCGTCTTTTCAGGAATCTCTCCCGATGAAAAATTGATGGAGATAGCCGAGCTTCCAAAGTCCAAGCACCCATTTTTCCTTGGCACACAGGCACACCCTGAATTCACCGCCCGTCCGCTCACTTCACACCCACTCTTTGATGCATTTGTGAAAGCTGCAAGCAAAAAGAAGTAACATCTCCGCATCACCCAAGTATCTCCATGGAAGAATTTAAATCAGATGAGCAACGTGTTTACGAAGAAGAGTGTGCACCAGGGGTGGATGTAGTGCATGAAACTATGGAGGAGTCCGTCGACCAAGGAAGGAGAAGATTTTTGAAAGGAATGCTTGGTGCTACTGCGCTTGTGGCCGTGGGAGGGCAACCACTGAAAGAGTTGTTCGAAGAAGAGGTTATTCCCGAGCAGCTCGAAAAAGAGCTTGCGGAATATCGCGAAGCATTAAAAGAAGAATATGGAATTGAGTTAGATTTTAATAAACTCGCTTTATCTGAAGGTTCAAGTCGAGAGCTGTCTCTCTCAGAGCAGAGGGACTTTGCGGAAGATATTCTTGGTGCGACACGACGCTATCCTAAGAATTATGTCGAAAAAGCAGGATTGCATCTTGTGAATGGGGTGAAGTGGTATGAAGATAAGAATTCCAAAGATCCGCTTGCGGTAACAAATGGTTATTTTAAATCCAGTAATCATGATCAGATCGTGATCAGTAAAGAGCATCCCATCACGTATGTAACAGAAAAATTCGGATGGGATAATGATTCGACGGTGGAACGCGTGTTTCACCATGAGTTCTATCATCAGTCCGATCCGCATATTCATGATCAAGAGTTTAACGCAGGATGGGCGGAGGAAAGCAAGCTTCAGGGTGCTGATTTTAGGGGTGTGACCGCTGCGGATGTATTTAGTATGCGCAGAGAAGGATTTCCCTCGGCGTATGCACGCTCAAAACCATCCGAAGATCGTGCAGAGGTCGCCGCATTATTGCTCACTGATCCATCGAAGGCCGAAGCACTTGCTGCGAAAGAGCCCGCACTCAAAGAAAAGATCGATGAGATCAAGAAAGAGTATTATGATCGCTCTCGCGGGGTGATGGATGAGACGTACTGGAAATTGCTTGGAGAAGGTGATCTGCAAAAAGTAAAAGAATATTGTGAATTGCGCGAACTCCTTGCAATACAGAAAAATGAGAAATAATAAGGCTTAATGTTGCTGCCTCCTTTTCTCCTTTCACATTCGGCGTATAATAGTGGGCATAGAAGTTAACCTTCAATTCCCATGGAAGAACGCATGCCACTGTCGATAAAACTTATAACTGGATTCTCTATCGCGGGCGTCTTGTTTGCGGGGTATTTAACTGCGGTACCCTTATTGACCGGAAGTTGTGCAGTGATCGAACGATGTCCGTATCTCCTCGGATTCCCCGTTTGTGTCTATGGCTTCATCTTTTATTCTGCCTTGACCATCCTTTCGATCTTGATCGTGAAGAAGCGGATAGATATGCATAAGGGCATGCTCGGCATCGCAGGTGTTTCGTTTGGAGGTATCCTCTTCTCAGGGTACTTCTCTGCGATCCAGCTTCCCGCACTCATGAAGAATGGTTTTGCCGCATATACATTCGGCGTACCCACCTGCATGCTTGGTCTCGTGATGTACATGATCATCTTCGCAACCGTGATGTTTGGTATCGCGCACCGCGAGCGAGAGTAATTTATTTTTTATAAGGTCTAGTCCTAATTTATATGAAGAACATGAGAATTCAGACGGTCACTCTTGGTGTGTTGGCGCTCTTCGCGTTCGCCCCACTTGCTCAGGCAGAACAAGGTGTCCCCATGCTTACGAGCGTTGACGTGCAGGTTGGTCAAGTGAGAGTCATGGAGACTTCCTCGGTTGGACGAGGTGGAGATGATGCTGACAAAGAAGAAGATGATGCTGTATCAACGGCGGATGATGGAACTCGCGGAGATGGAGAGGGGGAAAGAGAAAGAAACGAAAATATTGAGCGAGAACAGGCTGAAACCCCGACACTTTATAGTGAGAGTGACGACGTGGATGACGCGTTTGATCATGTGCAGTTTCGCATGGAGGAGAAAGAACTTAAGAGAAATGAGGATGATCAAACGCGTCATCCACGTCGTCACA
>Ga0208374_1000300_pt1 | contig 25079 bp, 31 predicted proteins | sample RifOxyC3_FD_184037 | JGI IMG/M metagenome (GOLD analysis project Ga0208374, IMG submission 184037) | Groundwater microbial communities from Rifle, Colorado - Rifle Oxygen_injection C3 (SPAdes) | ecosystem: Environmental > Aquatic > Deep subsurface > Groundwater | place: Rifle, Colorado, USA...
ATTGAGGTGGTACGCTTGATCCACAAAAGAAAGAGTGAGGGTGAGGATATTTCGATTACGGGACGCTCTGCGGGTACTGACATGACCGGAGGACCTCTTACCTCCTCAATTGTCATGGGTTTTACAAAGTACATGAATCACATCGGAAAGATCGAGGGTGACCATGCGACCACCGAACCCGGTGTATTTTATCGTGATTTTGAGAAAGAGACATTGAAGCAAGGTCTCATACTTCCAAGCTATCCCGCCTCACGAGAACTCTGCGCCATCGGCGGAATCATTAATAATAATTCCGGAGGAGAACGCACTCTTGCGTATGGAAAAACCGAGCGTTACGTCGAAGAACTTTCCGTCGTTCTCTCCGACGGATCCCCTGTCACTTTCCGCAAACTTTCCATGGAGGAGCTTGCCCAAAAAGAAGCGCAGCAGGATCTTGAGGGTGCGATCTACCGTGAAACACATGCACTCATCGAGAAAAATTATGAGACGATCATGGCGGCAAAACCAAAGGTAACAAAAAATTCTGCGGGTTATGCGCTCTGGAACGTCTACGACAAAGAGCAAGGAACCTTCGACCTCACCAAACTCATTGTGGGGGCGCAGGGTACCCTTGGAATGGTCACAGAAGCAAAGCTTAAGCTTGTACGACCAAAAGAGCATCGCGCAATGCTTATTATGTTTCTTACGGATCTTGATGATCTTCCGGAGATAGTTCACCGTGTTCTCGCCCGCAAACCTGAATCCTTTGAATCATACGATGACAAGACCTTTGCGCTCGCAGTGCGTTTTCTTCCAAGCATGTTAAAGAGTATGGGACTTCGAAAGATGTTCACGCTCGGATTTTCATTCCTCCCCGAACTATGGACCGTCATGACTGGAGGGATCCCGAAACTCATTCTGATGGCCGAATTTGCCGAAGAGACCCCCGAGGAGGCTGTCGCAAAAGCGGAAGACGGAATGAAAGCACTTGCCGACCTCCCCATTCGCACAAGGATCGCACGCACCGAAGCAGAAGAAGCAAAATACTGGACTGTGCGTCGCGAAAGTTTTAGCCTTCTTCGAAAGAATGTACACGGACTCCACGCAAGTCCATTTATCGATGACTTCGTGGTTGTCCCGGAAAAACTTCCCGAATTTCTCCCCGAACTCAATCAACTCCTCAAGCAATATGACCTTATCTACACGATTGCGGGGCATGTTGGAGATGGGAACTTCCACATCATTCCACTTATGAATCTTGCGGACCCCAAGTCACACGATATCATCATGGAACTCTCAACAAAGGTCTACGAACTTATTGTGAAGTATGGAGGCTCGATCACCGGTGAGCATAATGACGGGATCATTCGTACCCCATTCTTGCCAATGATGTACGGAGAAAAGATCTGTGGACTCTTTGCGGATGTAAAAAATATCTTTGACCCACTCCATATTCTCAATCCGAACAAAAAGGTCGGAGGAAAGATGGAAGATATCGCAAAGCACATGATCACACACAGCTGATCAGCGCAGAAATATCGTATATAAAAAAACCGCCATGCTTACGCATGTGCGGTTTTGTATTCATCGATAAGATCATCAAAATAGGCGATCAATTTATCTCGAGCAAGATCCTGTTCCGGAGTCATATCTCCTGTCTCCCAATACACTTCAAGGATCTCTTCGGAAGTAGTGGCAAGTGATATCCATTTCAAAAGCGCACGTTTCTCCTCAGGGCTCCCACGAGGAGTGTGAACATACGCCACACGGATAGCACTAACATCTTGAGCATCTTCGATCTTTTCTGCAGAAAATTGACGCCACTTCAGACGTGCAGCCTCCCACTTTATGCTTTCTTTTGAGTGCGCACAAAACTCCGCTATCGCCTCGTCACGCGTTCTCGCAGACGAGTGCGAGCGCATCAGAACGGCTGCGACATGAGCAACATCCTGAGACAGGCCTTGCTTTACCAAGCTTTCTTCAAAAGTATCTCCGCTCACGAGGTCTCCTCTTCCTTAAAAACAAAATCTACAATGGAGACTACCTTACTTCCCCTTCTTTGTCATGCGGAGAATCCTAATGTATCGTGGGCGGACGCTTCACATCAGGAGTCTCCTGTTCGCCATGAATAAGCTCTTCGAGAGCTCCATTAATGACACTGATAGGAACCTCTTTTACTGGCTCCCTCTCCGGTATTTGTAGTTGGGGTGATACCTCGGGGGTATCTTCATTGGGTATATATGTTTCAGGTGTGCTCATATAGACATGATATGTATGTTCTTTATACTACTATGCGAACAACTCCTTGCAAGTAGACACCGTTACGCTATGTGCACTTTTCTGTCGAGTGCGATATCATGAGGGGCGAACGATCATGAAAAGAACACTGCTCTTCATACTTGCGATATTCTTGGTGTGTTTTTTTATCAAGAGCCCACAAGGCCTCATTTTCCCCATGTGGATACTCACTTATCTCTATAAAGAGAAGTTAAAGCTCATTACTGACCGCTTTCCGCTCCCACTCGCATTCATCCTTTCCGGAATATTCTTCGGCTTACTAACAGAATCGTTCGCCATACTTGAGAATATCAACAAGCCCATGACTGAGCGCATACTTCTTCATCCTGACCCACTTCATGATCTGCTGATGGCATTATTCTATTACTCGTTATTCATCATCACGTGGTATCTCATTCTTCGAAAGATACGCTTTTCAAAGAGATCGGTTTTCATTATGTCGGGAATATTTGGTGTTCTGAGCGAGCAAGGTGGGGCGATCGCATACGGCGTTGTCGCTGATCCATTCCTTGGCACACTTATGGCTCTTCTTGTTATGAGTGTCTACGGAGTCTTTCCACTCTTGGCATATATGATCACGAAGGGGCGATTTGTTGGAGGAAAGAAACCTCATATAAAACATTACGCCATTACTGCGTTCGCATTCTTTCTCTTCTTTGCGATATATGGAAATTTCGTGCACAAGGCACTGCTTGCATTCTTTTCCTCCTAATTAATTGACAGCATCCATAGATGCGGCACTATAAAGAGAGAGAATGCTGAAAGGAGAAATCTCCATGCGCCTGCTACTTTGTCTTATTGTGATACTTTTTTGCCCAATGCTCCCCGTACACGCAGTCGAGCACACCCACCCAACAGATGATCTCAAAGTGAACTCAGAGTCAGATCGACTCCTTGCGATGTTCTACGAATCACAATGTCAGGAGGAAGAAGCTGCGTACTGGTACAAACGATCACTCGCACATTTTCCAGATAATACACTTTCGAGGACATATCTGGAACAAATGCCGGCATTCCTCAAAGAAGAAAGCATACGATTTGCGGCGATCGCGCGACGCACAAAGAACGTGAACCATTATGCTTTCGCTCTTCAATGCGACATAACGAACGTAGCACTCTGGAAGGAGTTGGAGGTACTACTTCAGACTCAAAACCTTTTAAAAGAGTTGAAATGAGAATAAGGATAAGAATGCTCGCCCATCTTGTGGACGAGCATTTTTTTTACAGAGAGACCTTTCTCGTGACTAGAATGAAAAACTTGTATCGGAAAGCGACAGAGGGCCGAGGCTTGACTCGCAAAAAGATGGCTCCCGATGAAGTATATCTCGCAAGTATGCCTCTACCTCATATATACCACCAACCTCATCAATCAGACCCTCTTCTTTTGCTTGTGCACCCATTCGACTCGAACCATCTGCGAGTTCACTGACCGCTTCAACAGATAACCCGCGCGATAGTGCGACCTGCGCGACAAAATTATCGTGAATGATATTAATATCACGCATAAAAAGATCACGTTCCTCTTTTGAGAGTGGGTGATTTGGACTACCAAGATCTTTGAATCTTCCTGAGGTCAGATCGGTATAGACGACTCCCTCCTGCCTATTCTTTTCTGTTTCATCAACAAGTGAAGCGATAACGCCGATACTTCCCACATCAGAATTTGCTGACGCAATAATATGCGAAGCGCCAGTCGCAGCCCAATAAGCCGCGGATGTACCGGAAGTTCGAATCATCGCAATTGTTGGCTTGGTCATATGTTCAAGCTGTTTTGCGATCTCCTCCCCTGCAACAGGCAATCCTCCAGAAGAATCGATATCAAGCACTATTGCGTCAATCGACATATTATTCTCATCTTCTTTGAGTGCGCGAACAAGGTCGTCTGATGATGTCTCATCACCCCCAAGTGCGTACGTCGTAACCATTCCATGGAGAGGTCGCACAGAAACATTACATGACGGCGCCTGAAGAGACCACGTCACGAGACCCCAAACAAGCAGAGTGAACACGATACCGCTTGTCACCGCGATCGTGCGTAAGAATGCGAAACCAAATACCCGAAAGACATGAGGCTTCGATGATTCCTTCATGGGAGCAGATAAAATAGGCTCGCCCTTTTTTTTCTTGATTTCCAACATATGCCACTCAGTATACCAAAGAATGCCGTATAAAAATAACACCGCACAAATTTGTGCGGTGTTTACATAATGAAACTCACCTCGCATGCGGGTCATACACATGAGAGCGTGGCGTAATGGAACAACCGTTTTCCTGGAGACTGTTCGCGAGCTTAAAATACTCATCAATGTCTGTCGAGAGCCACGCCTCCGGTATACGCTCCGCAAACCATGGGCTCTTTGTTGGATTTTCAAGTTCCGTCGCAACGATCCAATACAAGGAAAGAATGAAGGACACCGAGAACACCGACGCGACACCACTCCACAGATGTTGGTATGGAAGAAGTATGATCATGACAAGAAGAGGAAGCGAGAGTGCCGCAAGTAGCAAATGAATCATGATGGGCATACGTTCGTCACGATAACAAAGAAAAGTCTCTTCATCGCGCTTGAGTACACTGATCACCACTTTTCGATATTTCTCCCAGATCGAACTGAGAACCACGGATGCCATAATACCGTAAGCAAGTCCCAAGGTAGCGATCGAAGCACCAATGATGACCGACCCATCTTCTACCGCGAAGTGGACATCTTGCAACCAGAGCTGATACCACAAAAGGAGTGGCAAAAAGGTTACGAGAGCCGCCCGAAGCAAGAGCAGGGAGTGACGCCTGAATGATCGCATTTTCCGAGCAAGGTCATTCTTTTTCGATAAGTTTTTCACAATACACCTCCATTCAGACAACCAAATGAGAAAGATCTTTACTTAAGTAAAATACAATTAAATTAGAATTCTGTCAATTACATCAAAGTGCTCGCTCATGAAGCAAGAGTGGAGTATCCACTAAGATGATACGAAAATTCTTTCGACCGAGCACTGCGCCATCCTCGGTCTTTACAAGGACACGCCATCTCCCTGGTGATACATTATTTTTCATTGAATATGCGCGATACCCCTCTTCCCTTCCTCCGGTAATGGGAAACTTTATCTCTGTCCGAGTGATCCACGAATCACTCTCCGGATCAAGATACTGCCATTCATGAACGATCGGAGTCTGAAGTGCGGTTGGTGCAAAGACCGCACTGAAAAAATAGATCGCATCACGAGCATTCAGACGATATGTCGGTACATAAGAAACATATCGCTCATACCACCCTCTTTGCTCTTCGAGACCGACATATCGCCCATATTCATCGCGAGAAACAAAATGATACGCATCAGCCTGTTTAAGTACAAGAGGTATTGGCGGAATAATATGCGTAAAATAAAGTGCATTAAAAAGCACGTAACTCATACCGATCCCGAAAGCGATCTTCTTGCGTACACGCCCCCTTTCGGAAGAAGGAATCACTCGTAATAAGAAAAAAATGAGCAGAGACAGAACCACAAGACTCACTCCACCTGCAACGATAAATGTATCAATGCCAATATGCTTAAAGAGTATTGGCACATAAAATATCATGAACGCAAAGAAGATAATAAAATAGACACTGAGCTGAAATTCGAGCAAGCGATAGCGTGTACGCAAGAACTCGTTGCCGATCGATATTCCGCCGAGTACGAGCAAGAAGACCCAGCTCCCCGCAAATGACGCACTACGGAAATAATAAAGGAAGAGTGCACTAAGGAGTGCACCAAAAGTGAACTGAATAACGTAGGGAAGAGCTGTTACAAGGCGCGAAGAGCGCGGGGTACGCGCAATAAAAAATTGGACAAGGAAAATACTCAATCCTGCAATGCAAAGATATGTGAAGATGAGTATGTGCACGATAGACACATCAATACGCGGAAGCGTCAGTGTATCCAAAAGAAAACCCGTAAAAAAAGTTACGCGAGAAATGGAGTGAGGGTTTTTTGAGATACCAGAAAAAACACGAGAAGAGAAAATGCGATGACGCCCTTTTTTAATATCAGTATCCATATGAAATATCAAACACCCAGAGAGAGTGATGAAGCGGGGATCAGGAACGTGATCGAGAAAGATGAGTGCTCGCTTCCCTGCATTCTTCCCCGCACCACATCTCGCCAAGACGAGAGAGGCACGACTCACAAACGATCATCTTCTTATGACAATCATCAAATGCGCAATTACTGTAATGCTCACTCTTCTCCTTGCAATTCTCGCACACTCCCACAACCTCATAATCATCAGTAAAACGCTCGGTGATACGATTATCAAACACGTACAATGACCCGAGAAAATCTTCTCCGGGGAATGCTTTCATGTATGTACCGATCCCACCATCAAGCTGGTAAACATCCTTAAATCCCTTATTTTTTAAATACCCCGATGCTTTCTCGCAACGGACACCGTACGTACAAACCGTGAGTACCTTCTTTTCTTTCAATGCTTCAAGTGCTGGTGTGACTTTCGAAAGATCACGAAAATTTTCAAGCATGGGATTGATCGAACCACGAAAATGTCCGACCTTATATTCATAGTCATTGCGCATGTCGATAATCTCAAATTCTTCACCACTTTCGATCCACTGCTTTAATTCTTCGGGAGTAAGATGTGTTCCTGTTACCTCATTTGGGTCAAGATCTTCTTCGCCGAGACCGAGTGTAACGATCTCATCACGTACCTTTACTTTCAGCTTTGGAAAGGCTGAGCCTGTTCCCGGGCTATGTTTAAACCAGAGATCGGCAAAATCACCAAACGTCCCCTCGCCTCCATCCTGCAAGTGCATGCGTCGCTCATATTCTAAAATGTGATCTTTCGTTCCCTCGAGTGTGCCATTGATACCCTCATGCGCGATAAGGATGCGCCCCGTGAGTCCAAGCTCTGCGCCAGTCAACTTCTGCCACGCAACAAACAAAGCGGGATCTGTGATCTTTGTGTATCGATAAAAAATAATTATTTCGTGCGTGTTATCCATGTTGTCATTAGTTATATGGGAATTTTAACACTCAAGCAAGCGATGCTTCATTTCGCCCAACAAAAACACCCTTGCGGGTGTTTTTTTTATTTGGTGTCCTAGAGACTATGCGCGCTGTACGTTGACTGCGTTCATACCCTTTGGAGAGTTCTCTGTCTCAAAAGTGACAGTATCCCCCTCGCGGAGTTCATCGAACTCAACTCCAACAAGACCGTTGCGATGGAAAAAGAGATCCTTTTCCATTCCGTCCGCCTTGATGAAACCGAAACCATTCTCTTTAAGAGTCTTGATCGTTCCTTTCATGAAATGAGTGAATTAACGAATAAAATACAAAAATTGATATCTAAGAAAATCGACGTATTTCAAAATAAGTTTTGTGTTATCACGATACGCTATTTAGCAAATAAGTCAACGACTTAATTCGCAAAAAGACATGGATGGCAAATATGCCTTGCATATAAGCCATAAACTCATCCTATGTATCAAAAAGACTTACAAGGAACTGATCGATATCACGCTGAGAAAGATCATAAAAATATTTACGACTGTCGTGAAGTACCGAGGCAAGACTCTTTCCAACAAACCGCCAGTGCCATGGTTCAAAAATATAATACGTATTATTCTTTGGATACGAGAGTGCGAAACCATATTTATACGCATTCTCAGTGAGCCATTCATACGCCTGCTCTTTTTCAAATGAAGTAAAATTTGTTCCAAGTTTCTTTGTTGTAAAATCGACGGTTGTCCCTAGCTGATGCTCTGAATAACCCTGGTCGGCCGAAAACTTATTTGCCGTGCCCGCACCATACGTCATCTTATATGTCGACTTCAAAGTGCTCTGTGTGCCAAACGAGCGATATGCAGATATTACCTGAAGATCAACGCCGTCCGCTTTCGCCGCAACAAGCATCTCTTCGAGAAACGGGAACACTTCTCCCATAATGAACTTCTCGGTCGAAGACCCCTGAGTATATACTGCGGGAATCTGCACAAGCACCTTTGGAACAAAATTCTCATTCAAAAAATATACTCTTGAATATTTCTTTAATATCTCCCGGTCGGTCTCACTTAACTTTTGCAGAGTCCCCACCGTACTCGACACCGACTCAACTTGTGTATACATAAGATCAACGATCTCTTGTTGTGCAAGAAGCGAATCCCGAAGATCGTCACGCTCATTCGTTGTCGTCGCAAGGAGCGTATTCAATGCATCAATATTAAGGAGAAGCCCCGCTGATGTTGAGGCAAAATCTTTTTTTGTATCTTCGAGTTCCGTCTTTGTTTCCACAAGCTCTCCACGAAGTAGTACACGCTCTTTCTTCATCTCAAGATTTTCGTAGATCAAAAACCCAACAACACCAAAGAGTATTGCCAGGAAGATCATCTGAAGAATAAGCGTCGTGCGAGTAGTCACCATAATATAATACCTATTATAGCACGCGGGTAATGCGCTCTCTATAATTGATCGTACTTTGTGTGCTTTCCCCTTGCTTTCTCGACGGGATATTTCTTTTCGTTCTTGGAGATCTTTTTATCAAGCGCGTCAAACACATCGATCTCAAGATCATGACTCATTAAAAGCACCCACGAGAGCACGTCTGCCAATTCTTCACCGATATGTTCCTTGTGAGAGATAACGTATTCTTCGATCTCCTCCTTGTTCTTCCACTGAAAATGCTCCATCACCTCGCTTGATTCAAGGACAAGTGAAAGTGCCATATCTTTCGGATTGTGGAACTGTTTCCAATCTCGTTCTTCGCGAAAAGTGATGATACGCGAAAGAAGTGTTTCTATCTTTTCATTGTTTTCCATCGCCCCATTATACATAGGCACGAGAACGTGTGCCACGACTCAATGTTTCCCGGCAATATTAAAATTCCAATATAAATTGAGGAGATAATTCAACATACCCACCACACAGGCAACAAGAACGCGCGCAATAATATACGAAAAGAAGAAGTACTCGACCGCGACCGCCATAAGTGACACAACGAGAAAGAGCCCGAAGACCGCAATAAGAAGAAAATTCACATAACCCCGCTCATATGTGCGAGACGTTCGAGAGAATACCCACTTGCGGGACAACACGTAATTAAGACTGACTGCGATCAGAAAACTTATTCCCGTCGCAAAGAGATACTGAAGGTGAACTACCTGCACAAAAAACACCAACAGCGCAAGATCGAGTCCAAAGGTACTCGTGCCAACTGCCACATAACGCACAAAACGCATGATTCCCGATCTATCGATATATGTCATTACTTAAGAAATTTTAAGGATCAGAGAGTGCACGCAACCATCTCTGTCTCTGTTATTCTTTTGGCTCAAGAAAACCGCGCACTTTCTCGGCAAGTGCAGGAATTGAAATGTCTGATTTCACAAAATACCCCACCGCACCAAGCGCAAGTGCACGCTCAAGATTCTCATCTTTCGATAACGCAGAGAGCACAATGACGGGAATATCCTTAAATACTTCCGTCGATTTCATTTCTTCAAGCACCTCGAAGCCATCCTTCACGGGCAACATGAGGTCAAGGATCATGATATCGGGCTTCCGCTCAGCAAGACGCTCGAAAGCCGCTTCGCCGTTGTCGGCAAGTATCACATCAAAATTTTGTTGTACCAACTCGTAAACAAGTATCTTATTCAAGAATGTGTCATTTTCTACAAGAAGGATCGTGTGTCTTTTTTCCATATATAGTGAGATGTTAATAATTCGTTTAATAGACTTTACTGAGAAATAATCAGACTCTTATCACCCTCGCGTGGCTGCATCCCCGAAAGAGGTATTGAGACATGGAATGACGTGCCGACATTTTCTTTTGAATCAAACCATATCTGACCACCAGAGCTGTCGACGATCAATTTTACCAGATATAGACCAAGACCTGTGCCATCAGTAGTTCTCTTTTGAGCGTTCGGTGCGCGGAATAATTTCTCAAAGATGCGATGACGAACATCGTCAGGTATTCCGATACCCTTATCAGAAACAGAGATGAGGTAATCACTTGACCTACGCTCAAGACTTACATTTATTTCACACGAATCAGGCTTCGAGTAATGCACGGCATTCACAATAAGATTTGAGATGACCTCACGAAGCAAGAATTCATCTGTCGGAACAAGAGGTAACTTATCTTGGGGCTTAACAAAGGAGATACTGCACGCAGTCTTTGTTGTTAAAAGCTCGTGATCAACAACACCCTGAATAAGATCTTCTAACTGTACGGGGGTTGGATCAACGCGCAAGACCCCAGACTCCATACGCGAGACATTCAAGAGCTGGTCAACAAGTAATTTCATGCGCTCCGCAGAATCTACAAGATCAACAAGAAAACCATGCTGTGTCTCATTAAGAGAGGTGGCGGTTTCTTTTACAAGCATATCGCCAGCCCACAAGATCGCAGAAAGTGGAGTTTTCAGCTGATGAGAAGCAAGGGAGACAAATTCTGATTTTGCCTTATCGATCGCTTTTTCTTTCGTGATATCTCGAGCGATCATCGAAACTCCCGTCACTACCCCGGCGTGATCTTTGATCGGAGAAATAGTAAGAGAAACATCCACAAGTGAGCCATCCTTGCGACTATGCACCGCATGATGATTAGATACCCTTTCTCCGTTCTTTATTCGTGCAAAAAGTTTCTCGAGATCGTTCGTTCCCTGCGTAAGAACACCCTCACAGCATCTACCGATCATGTCTTCAGCAGAAAAACCGTATAAACGCTCTGCGCCATCGTTCCAATTCATCACGACACACTCGGCCGTCGCACCAATGATCGCATCATCACTATCAAGGACGATCGCCTCAAAACGCTTGAGCTCTTCTTCGGCTTTCTTGCTTTCCGTAATATCAAGAATGGTACCCAACATTCTTATTGGACGATGTTCGTTGTCATAGTACACGTGTCCAACCGCTTCGACCCAATGTATCGATTTGTCTGGCCACACTACACGGATCTGTAAATTATAGCTCCCCGTTTCCATTGCGATCTCCATTGTTTTCTGTGCGGCCGCACGATCCTCAGGAAGAATAAGTTCCATAAGCACCTTGATACCCCAATCCGTCCTCGGTGTATCGAACCCAAATATCTGGTCTGTTTTTTGTGAACAGACCGCATTATCATTTGGGATATCGAGGTCCCACACGCCGATTTTTGAGACTTCAAGAGCAAGATTGAGACGAGTATCACTTTCCTTAAGGAGTGCTTCAGCAGCTTTTAACTTCGTAACGTCTTCCTCATTTGAAATATACGCAATGATCTCATCATTTACGCCAAAGATCGGGGACACGTGCAAAATAGCATTATAGATCTCTCCGCTCTTGCGACGATTCACCACTTCACTGGTAAATTGTTCACCGGATTTTATTTTCTTCCAAAAATCTTGATAAAAATCTCGCGACATAAGCCCACCCCAGAGTCGAGGAGTATTTCCACGCATCTCATCAAGCGTATACCCCGTTGTGGTGAGTGCTGCTTTGTTCGCAAAATACACCACTCCATTCGAGTCTGTAATAACGACATGATTTGAAGACTCTTCAACAGCGAGACGAAAGATGATATTGCGTTGCAAGACGCCGTCCTCACCAATAACGCCGTTCACATTATTTGTGAAAGAATCCTCATAGATCTTCTTGAGTATTTGAGACTCTTTTGGGGTGGGATAGATACTCTCGTACTGAAGTTGGTGCGAGAAGACCCCATTCGTAATAAGGAGTTCGGTCACTCCATCCACCATCGCTTGATCTCCGGAAATGAAAAACATCGACCGATCGAGGTGTGGAAGATCCCTGATATCACCCCACTCGAGAGCTCGATCAAGCACAACACCCTTACGATTGCCATCCGCCGTAGTGAGCGAAAGTATCTCGTCAGTGAACGGAACTTGTTCGTGAGTGTCATTGATATAGATGAGCGTCACTTTATGGTGCGGGCGCTCCGTTGCAACACATCTGATCAAACTGACACAAGGGCTGATACCCGTACCCTTCGCAAGGAGCACGATCGGAGTGTCATCGTACGCAGGAAGACAAAATGTCACGCCGAATGGTCCGATGATATTCACTTCAGACCCCCTCTCAAGATTAAGGAGTGATCGCTTGAAACCACTTTCACTTCCTTCAACCAATATAGAAACCTCTTTACTGTCACTTGGAGCAGTAAGAAGTGAGAAACTCCGGCGACTCCCCTTTGGGTCATCATGCCTGATCTGCGGAAGCTCCACCCAAATATACTGACCCGCCTTATACTCCATATGCCGATCAAGCAAGAACGTCAATTCATACTTATTTGGCGCGACCTCTTTTTTTTCTAAAAACTTTGCAAGAATTGCTCGATCTATTACGTTTGGCATAAAACAATGATTATCTGTTTATCATAACACGCCCAAAATAAGTGTGCATATCATAGGCAAGCAAAGAATCCACACATACTGAAAACATATCACATGGTTACCTGACCCATTTTGAGCGGCATGATTACTGAAAAAGTGGAGATATTGATGTATAATCACCCAAGCAGTGAATGTGTAAGAAATACCATATTCATTCGTCGTATATAGTGTTCGCAGACATTAATCATTATTTTGTAATTAATCTATGAAAAAAACAGTTGCAGTACTCGTGACCGCGGCAATCCTCATGGGGAGCACCACGACCGCATTTGCAAATACTACGACATCGACATCAACCGATGCGATGATCGCACAATTGCAGGCACAGATCACCCTCCTTATGGAAAAGATCACCGCACTCAAACAAGCACAAAGTGCTGTGCAGACCGCACAAAAAGATGTTGCGGGAACAATGAAGTTGATCGGAGACCTCAAGGAAGGCATGACGGGTGAGCAAGTAAAACTCCTCCAGACGATCCTCGCAGGAGACAAGACCATTTACCCTGAAGGTACCGTTAGTGGATACTATGGGCGCCTCACAAAGGAAGCAGTAAAGCGTTTCCAGAAGGAACATGGTATCGAAGGGACGGGTTATGTTGGCCCAAAGACCATGCGTAAAATAAATGAACTCCTTCAAGGAACACCACTCATGAAGAGTGACGATGATGAAAATGAAGATGATGGAGACGACAATGAGGGACGAAATGAGGAGCGCAAGAGAGTAATGAAGCAGGGTTCGGAGTTCTGCGTCGCAGTTCCTCCCGGACATCTCATTGCCCCAGGATGGCGCAAGCATCATGATGGTGACGATGAAGACCCAATTCTTCCTCGCTGCAAAACAATTCCTCCAGGAATCTGGGACAAGCTCGATAGAGCAACAACGACACCAGACACAGCAGCTCCAGTATTGAGCGCGGTTACAGGAACTGCAAATAGCTCAACGACGGCGACAATATCGTGGACAACCAATGAGGTTGCGACGAGCAAGGTGTACTACAGCACAACGACACCCGTAAATACAGGAAGTGCGCTTGTGCAAAATGATTCTGCACTTGTTACGGCGCACAGCATAGGACTTTCAGGGCTTTCTGCAAGCACCACCTATTATGCGATTGCAGAGTCACTTGATGCAGCAAATAATGTTGGAGCAAGCACGGAGTTCTCATTTGTCACCCCACAGTAAAAGGTCAGACAAAACATACAACAAAAAAGCACTCCCGAAAGAGTGCTTTTTTGTTGTATAAAAAATCCCCCAGAGTTTATCTGGGAGATACGAGAAATCTTATTTCAGTGGGAAATTACCAGCAAGAAACCACGAAGCAGACATCACCATAAGGTGTGTTGATGCGACATTGATACATCGCAACATTCCTTGCCTGGCCAGGGGAGTAACCAATGCCTTCGCCCCAGCCAAATTGGCTTTCTGCGCGGCAGGTCCACACATACCCTGCGAGCATCATCGGCTTCTCGGCGGGAGCTGCAGACGAAGCAGTGGCCGCTTCCACCGAATAAGACGGCACTGCTTCCTTCTGCACCCCTGCATGCGCGAGTGAGGCCACTCCCGATGCGAAGAGAAGGCAGGCAAGACCAATACGAACGAATTTCATGTTGTCTCCTTTACGTTATACCCATCTCAAAATGAGACGAGCATTCTATCGACCATCGTATGGTCACCAGAATGCTCGTCTCATGTCGGACACAAGAACAACTTTGAGGAAGAGTATCATATTTGTAAGTATCGTCAAACATGTGGATAGCACATATACAAGATCCCCCGAAGTTCATTCGGGGGACCACCTGATTCATGGATGGGTGGACAAAGATGACTTTCGGATGTTTTCTAACTCCCCTCTTGCGCGCGCATAGATCTCAAGGTCAGTAAGATCTTGTACGTACTGACACGGATATATTTGCCCATGAAGTGGTCCTGGGAAGGTTTGATACCAAAATCCGTTAAACCATCGACTCTTGATATATATCTTTTCTTTTGTTTCCGGATGCTTGACCGGAATACGATTCACCTCAAGAGAGTCCGGTAGTTTGTACTTTTCGATGAATTCTCCAAGCTTCATTATTATCTCCACGTGTGCAAAGACTACAAACCATACTAGACCTCAGTGATTTAAAATCAAGTACGCAGTAAATACACATAAGAAAACACTCAATTTTCATTGAGTGTTCGAAATGTGATTCACTTTGATTTCCCTGAAAAAATATCAAAGACGTCATAGAGTTCATCAATGAATGATGATGCGTCTTTTTTATCTGGCGCGGGAACGGGAATAATGACGCGAGTCTTTGCACAACAATGAGGGCAAGTTACTTCGACCCGTTTTCCGTAGTGAAGTTCCGTAATGGTGATGCGCAACTTCTTTGGACAACCGGAACACTTTAATTCTCGATAGCCTTTTTCCATACCCACCTCTCTATAATAAAGAGTTTCTGTTTATGAAGATACGTGAGCGCCAAATAAAGTCAACAACTAATGACCCGTTCGTGAAATAAGATCACTTATTAAGAAGTTGCTCAAATACTTGGGGCTGGAAACCAACAAGGATCTCTCCGTTGATATCAATGACGGGGACACCCATCTGACCACTTTTTTCTATCATCTCCATTGCCGCCGCGCGGTCTTGACTCACATCGACATCACGATACGTAATGCCATGTTTTGTAAAATAATCTTTTGCCATCACACAGTAGGGGCATGTTGGAGTCGAATATACGATCACATTGTTTTCTTTGGACATAATATTTTGTTCATTAAAAAGCTAATATAGTCACACAGGGCACCGAGGTGCATAATTTCGATATGTGAATATGTCATAGTATATACCCCCCAGGGTATATTGGCAAGCCCGTACCTCATTCAACAAAATACTCCTTTGAAACAACTGAACCCTTGAATACGACGCCATCTGCAACAAGACGCCTCCACTGCTCCTTCGGTCCACCAAATTTATACCCTGTCGCAAGATGGCCATTATGACGCACGACCTTATAGCAAGGAATCCTATCGGGTTCTGTGTTTTGGCGAAGTATCCAACTCACGTTCCGCGGATTCAAAAGACCGCACTGCTGTGCCACTGTTTTATATGTCACCACCCTCCCCTTCGGTATCGTTTGAAGAAACCTGAAGACTGGCTCGATGAATACGTTAAGCTTCATATGTGTTTCCATATATTTGAGGTGATCGCGGCGCAAATAACCAAGTGAGATACATTATACAATATATAAATATGCTATCCTTGTATAGACAATGAATACCGTACTCACGCCTTTGCGCAACATACTTGAATCATATTATGCGATACCATTCATCGCACTACTTTCTGCGCTCATGTGGCCAGACCAGCTTGCTCCCATAGCTCCCCATGGTGCACTTCTTATCTCCATCATCTTCTTTCTCTCTGCGCTCAAAATAGATATGACAAAGGTCATGCACCAGTTCGAAGATAAGACACTGCTCATCATGGAAACACTGCTCATGCTTGTGGTGTATCCCGCAGTTGTGTATTTTCTTGCGCTAGAGTTCATTCCGCACCTCGCACTCCCCCTCCTCATTCTCGCCGCAATGCCTGCAGGAATGACGTCACCATTTTTGACCGAACTCGCCGGAGGAAGACAGAGCCTCGCGCTTGTTGTCACCGTTCTTACCTCTCTCCTTGCGCCACTCTCCATCCCACTCATGATCAAACTCCTTGCGGGCGAAAGCGTATCGGTCGACTATCTCTCCATGATGCTCTCACTTGCAAAAGTCATCATCATCCCATTCGCACTCGCGCAAATAGTGAAAAGATATGCAACACCGCTCATTCTCCGCACGCACGTCTGGTACCGTTCGATCTCCGTTCTCCTTCTTGGCATACTTATCGCAGGAATCGTCGCAAAGCAAGCATATGCGATCATGGACGGCATGACGACCGGAAGCACGTGGTGGACACTACTTATTGTCACCATCTGTTTCATCGGATTTCATTTCCTTGGATATCTTGCTCCGTTCTGGAGAGACAAGCGCGACCGCATCACTTCCGCAGTATGTCTTTCGTATATGAATTTCACTCTTGCGGTGTATCTTGCGGACAAATTCTTCCCCGACCCATCCGTTGTTGTCCCCATCGTCATCACCGTCATTCCATGGGCACTCATGTTCGTTCCGTTTCGTTTTATCGTCCAAAAGATGATCATTGCACGTTGAGTCAGAAACATTCCTTCGTTATAATCAGTAGATGCTTACATACATCCTTGCACTACACATCGTCGGAGCTATCGTCTCATTTGCTCTTCTTGGATTACTTCTCCGCTCAACGATTCGGATCGAGAGAGAAATGGTGGTACGATACACAACCATTCTTGCGGCCCTCATCGCCTTTGATGGTCTCACGGGTGTCTTCCTTGCTGTGCTCTCGGGTGCGCCGGCACTCACTGCATGCGACAACATCGCATATTATGCAATGACCTTTACGCTAAGTATTCTCTTTAGCTCATGGTATCTCGCAAGAAAAGAAAAGGCACGATTACCCGTCATGCGACCACTCATCCTTGGTGGCGTTGGTCCATTTGCACCCGCACTCGTCGCCGCCTTGCTTGGACTCTAGAATAAGATAATAAAAAACCGAACCACATGGGTTCGGCTTAAAGTTCAAAAGATACGAAACGACAGGAACGGTACTTGTATCTCCCCAGAATAGAGCAAGAAAGCCATAATTCCAAGAAGGAGGAGCGGGGCAGTTGCCCAACCAATAATGTCAGAAAAAGGAATGACTTTCTTTTGTTGGTCACGAATACGACGACGATACGACAGAAGAGTATCATCATCAAAAGATGAGGACATCAGCCCACTCCTGTTTCGCAAGGATTTTTCAAATCGATAGCTTGCAAACACTCCAAGTATCCACCACACGGGAGGGGCGATACAAATAATGAATGAAGTACTTCGTACATAAATATTATCGTACGATGGATTGAACTCTCCAAAGAAACAAATGAGTCCACAGAATAGGATGAGAGTAGAAGAAAGCGCAATCGCTCCAAATGCCTCAACGGAACTACGGCAAGAAAACTCAAATCGATCAAAGAATGACTTCTTTTTCTGAACAGGCAGAGAGTATAAAGATGCTTTTTTTGCACTCGCAACTTTTTTACTTACCGTTTTGTCTTCCCCAGAAACACTCGAGGAATTTCCTGAAGCAATCGCAATGGCAAAAAGGATGCCAAGAATGATCAACGCTCCTCCGCCTCCGCCAGAACTTGTTGCAGCACTACTCCTCGATGAAGACGCACTCGGAGGATAGAATTCCTCTCTAGACGAGCCAGAATAAGGTTCATCCCCATCGGGGTTTTCAATGGATCCTGCGTCACTAGGGGCCGCATTAATATCATCACCCGAAACTCCACCATAAGGTGTATGACGAAAACTCTTCGAGTACGCGTTGTCATACACGCGACTGCGAAGACCGTCACCCCTGCTGTCCCACAGAGAAGTTGGGTGTGATTTTGTCCAAGAGTGATGTGAACCATCTATCTGCCCTTTGGTATTAAAAAACCCTTCATCGTAGGCATCTACCCTTGCCTCATGATGTTCATCTGATTCACCGAAGTATGGCCACGGGGGGCTTCGATCTGACCCGCTTGAGGCATCTTTTGCTCCCTGCTTGCGAGCGTCCCCAATATCATCAAAGTGGCTCACCTTACACCTCCATGTGTCAAAATTACTCTATCCTATCTGTAACACATTTTTTGAAAAACACAAGTGGGCGGCGCAGTATATAAATTCTCAGTAACCACGGATCTGGCGAAGTTGTGTTTCGAGAAGATATATCTGCTGACGAAGTTGCGCGATCTTGATCGCACGCTCCGCCGCTTCGCTATAAAACGGAATATAGTCATTCGGATCCCATGTTCCAAGCTCAGTATTGAGTGCTCGCCTCGTAAGAAGATCTGCCTCTCCCGTTAGTGGAATACCCTTCTTCTTTTGATATGCAATGACCGCATCTCTCGTGATCGGACCAAAGTATCCCGTTGCAACAGGATATGTAAAATGACCCATCGCTTTTAAAGTGAGCTGAAGCTGGCGCACCTCAGACGACTCACTTCCGTCTTTTGTTGATTTTGAAAAAATGTATCGCAAGGACGCCTTTCGCTCTTCGAAGGTCGGCTCGACTGTTCCCGTACTTGGAAGACTCGATGACACCCCCTTCCCTCCTGATGCAGCAGAAAGGGAGTAGAAAGGATTAATGACTTTATGTTCCGGATCGTGCATTTCAAAGTGAAGATGTGGAACTGTCGTCTCAGCGTTTCCGCTGTCGCCAACCCATCCAATGATCTGCCCTTTCGTCACACGCGCACCATGCGTGATTCCCGCCATATACGCATTCGCAGGACCACCGTTCCCGTCATCGGTGCCAGGAGTGTCATTGTTCACATGAAGATAATCGTAGGTATATCCCTCATCATCCTGCAATTCGATCTCATACCCCCACGTCGCCTCAGGAATTGCGACGAAATTCACATAACCGTCAATAACAGAGAGGAGTGGAGTCATCTTCGCTGCAATAATATCATTCCCTTGATGCTGACGTGTTCCTCCACCGCGTGGCTCTAAAAAATCATTTCGAAACATGTAGTCACTTCCACCGACAGGAAAAGTGATGTTCCGCACGACATCCGCTGCAAAAACAAGACTCGGAGCAACTGCAAACATCAGTACGGAGACGGCAGTAAAATAAAGGGTACGAATGGTCATATGTATACTTCAATTATACCACGATTCCGCCCGAAGAAAGTTCTTTTAACTGACCCCACCTTCCTTCTCTTGCCCCATAAGATGAATGGCGACCAACTTCGTCACCACACCCTTCACGAACCCAAAAAAGGAAGTATCCACTTCTTTCCCTATCACGATCTCATCATGGGAAATCTCGGCACTCCGAGGAGCTACTGAGGCAACCAACATATCGTCAATATCTTTCTCAATGGTCTCAACATGCACAAGCTCTTCTTTCTCAACATCAGGAGACACACTCATTGCAACCTTCTCCGTTTCTTTCGCTGGCCTAAAGACGATGAATCTTTTCTTCCACGCCTTTAGGAATTGTGTTGTGGAAATTTGTTTTCCACCCTTGTCCATCGCCGGATCATTGTAGTACACAATGTCACCGTCAATGCCATTTATGATCGCGAGATGGGGTATCGTACTTTTGGGGTCAAACTTATAATGCACCGACACCATAACTGGGCCGTCTTTCAAATGACTCTTGAGTGCCTTGAGTGCAGTTTCTTTATCGCCACTGGAGAGGTCGTACGCTTTTCCATCAAGACCATATTTTCGAGAAAGAGACACGAGTCCCTTATGTATCCAGCCTGCATTGTTCTGGTATGCCCCAGAGTCGATCGCTTGCCCAAGAAGTTTATCCACCGAGACCGTGTTCGGTTCGTAATACTCAATGACCATCGCAAGGCTCGCTATTCCGCATCCCACCTTTTTCCATTTAGGAGAAGTAATATCCTTGAATTGGGAGTAAAATGGCACGTCTCGCACAGCGGGCAAAATAGACAGCGTACGCTTCTCGAGGCCCTGCTCAACGCCTTGAAACTGCGTATACACTTCCGCACTCGGTATATTGACCGGAATAGTAACAACGGGCGCGACGGGTATCATGCGAGCATGGTTCCACACACACGCACCACTGTCAAGAGCACGTACGACACCAAGTACACCCTATAGCAGGTATCAAAACGACCTATTTTCTTTAATCTCTCACCACAACAGAGATTCCGACATCTGCCCACAAATAGAGCTCTTTTGCTTTTTCGGGTGAAAGATTCACACACCCATGTGACCATCTTTTCCCAAAATAATCATGCCAATATGCACCATGAATGACCGCGCCGCCATAGGTGAAATAGAGATTCCAAGGAACTCCAGGGAGATCGAAGTACTGATCGCTCACTTCAGGTATCGGTCCCTGCATGTAACGACTTGGGGTTTTCTTGTACACAGAGAATATACCACGTGGGGTCGGAGTCTCTTTGAGTCCGGATGAGACTGGCTCTTTCATGAACACAATATCCCCATCGTATGCGTAGAGCATCTGCTCGGAAAGATCGATAACGATGCGCTTCGTACTCGTCGCAGGAGTTTCCTTTGATAATTGTTTGTCACCCTCATCAGTGAACAAGCGTACGTGCTCTCTCGCAACATACCAATCCCCTGTGACACGCTCAGGGTAATGAATATATCCATCAAATCCGATCTTATACCAATCCTGCCCATCATGTGTCACGACATCATCAACCTTAAGCACGACTCCATTCCGCAATCGTGCGACCACAGGATGATCAATGCCTGGCCCCGAACGCATATTCACGCATGGTCCTTCAAAGTATGATCCGCATCCATCCACTACTTCGATGTACTGAAAAAGCTGCACGGAAGGTGATGTAGTCGTTGCAACATCCTTTACCTCTTGCGGGGGCGACAAGAGATCTGCCACGTTCAACGACGGTGACGTCTGCAGAAGTGACACTCCCCACATCATGAGCCCATACAACACACCAAGCATCAAGGTTGCCCAAAAAAGAGGTGTATATTTAGAAAATTTCTCCACGGACACATTCTATGGAATATCCCACAATTGCACAATCAACGTGAGCATTTTCCCTTCACACTCGATGCACTTGCTTTATTTGGTCACCCATTGCACTATACGAAAAGTGAGTACACCTTCCTACTTATTTCAAAGGAGAGGGTCATGACAAAACCTGTTGACGAACTACTTCTCGTCTCTTGCGTGGACTACTTGCTTGAATACGGAGGACTCGCATTCATTGGACTCATCATTGATGTAAAGGAAGGGGCAAAAAGAAAGTCACGCTCCCCCGTGGACCTATCTGTTTTTGATGAACCCCTCTCTCTTAACCTCGGAGCATCTGGTGACGATAGTGCTCTTATCGACACGATCTCTGACGAAAGAAAAGGACCCATGGAGATGGCGCTCGATCGATCGACCGTGAAATTTGTCGACGCACTCGTAGACAACCTTCGATCCAAAGAACGAGAGGTCATCTGCATGCGTTTTGGGCTTCGCGGATACGAAGTGCACACACTCGAAAGTGCCGGAATTAAACTTGGTGTTACACGAGAACGTGTGCGACAGATCGAGGCAAGTGCACTCAAGCGACTCAGAAAAAGACTCGATGCGAAAGAAATAAAGAAAGAATCCCTCTGACACCACCCAACATGGGTGGTATTTTTTTACACCAGAGAAATTTCTTGTATAAAAAAGTCACCCGAAATCGGGCGACAGTAGAATGTGGCAGACCTGGGTCAGTCGTCTTCGACCTCTCCTGTCCCTTGGCAAACCGGACAATCACCAGGAGAGTCTCGATAACCTCCACATTCAGGACAGCCACCTCCAAGGAAAAACTCGTCGGGGTGGCCACATATTTCTTCATGATGCTTGTTTTGGCATTTTCCATCGCCATTACATCTCGGGCAGGTACTCATGATCAGATCCTCCATTTAAGTTTCACGGGACAATATGTATGTGGAGACCTCCACATACGATACTAAATTTAGACTAACTTAGGAAAAAGAAAAGTCAACGCTTTGTGCGCACGAGCGAATCCCACAAGTGACTTTCAGTCGCTCAGAGCATTAACAATAAAACAACCGCCCATAAAGGCGGTCGTTTTGTTGGATGCTCCGCATGTTGGACGATGTCCGAAGCGTGGCAACAAAAAATACCTAGTTTTGCTCGTTCATTTGTTTCACCCTCGCTTTCGCTTCCGCAAGTGGAGGGACATTCCATTTCGCGCGTTCTTCATCGGTAATTGCGGGGTCAACAGGATGAAGTTTCCATTTACTTTTTGCATCTTTCTTTATGAACTGGGTTCCATATCGTTGGGGCTTCCCCTGTTTAGAGAGCAGTCTATCCGTAGCCCCAGCGTAAAGCCATTTTGCCTTTTCATTCCCCATTGCGCATGCACGCTTTGCGTATCGTATAGCGAGTCGAGAATGCGAGATTGCGGGTCCGTGCTGATACAACATTCCGAGCGAGTAGTACTCTTCACTTGAAAGCTGTTTCCGTTTTGCAACAATCGCTCCAGCAAGTTTTCGCCTCACTCCATCTCTTTTTGTGATCAAATCAAAATCCTGAAGGAGTGCTGGATCGCGGCGATCTGCTTGATCTTCTTCGTAAAGCTGAGCTAGGGTTTTCATGAGGTTAAATATACCAGCCCAGCATTTGTATTGCGAGTACTAAAATTATTTATGTAAACAAAACCCCTCCAATTAGGAGGGGGTGCGCATATTTTGCGCGAGAGCTAATGCGATTCCTTGAGCAATGAGCATGCCCGTCATGCCTTGTACCCACGCCCATTGTCCATTGGCATTTATTTCTAAAAATACATAAGTGCCATCTTTCTTTTTAATCAAATCGATAGCACCAAATTCAAGACCGAGTTTTCTCACGACAGCAATACAGCGACGTTCACATTCTTCTTCGAGTTTAATCTGAGAGTGTGGCGCAGCGAGAAGGTCGCCTTTCCTCCAGTCAATTTTCGTTCCATCAGAAGCCTGAGAATCAATTTTTGCCGCAAAAAGTACATCTCCCACGACAGTAACTCTGATTTCATAATCCTTATCATGATAATTCTGAAAGATTCCAGGGCAAACACCAAGTGAGTCTCTTTGAGCATCATCAAGATTTTCATCTTCAAGAATAGTTGCATAGACGCACTGAGTAGCACCTGGATAGAGTGCTCCCCCATCGAATGCTTTATAAATAATCTTCTCGTACCGAGCCTTTAGCTGTCGAACGGAATCAAGCGAATTACTCATAACAGTGTCAGGAATAATGAATCCTTCTCTGCGCGCAATCTGAAGTTGCCTGAGTTTGTCTTTCGCACCCTCAATCGCAAGCGGATGATTTATCCAATAGCGTTCATCGAGCACTGCCCAAATGTTTCGCATGAGTTTAACCCACTCACCTTGTGCAAACTCTTTGTACTCACCTTCAACACAAAGATTATAAGGATAAGAACGGCGACGAAGATACACTGAGCCAACTTCTGACAAATCAAGCGTACGCGGATATGCAAGATGTTCAATCCTGCCCCCATCCACTCCAAGCTCAATCGCATACTCAGTGATTGCCTCTGTATTGAGTCGAAATACATCGACACCAAGATTACCAAGTTCACTGATGACAAGATCTGCGTGCGGGTCATCTTTTCTGGTAACAACAAGAACTTTTCCCATTTCTTTCTCCTTGTATAAAGCGACCAGGGTTTTTGCCCCGGTCTTTTTTGTTGAAGTACTGAATTAATGAGCTTCGTCCGAGCCGGAGTCTCCCTCGCTAGTACGGTAGGTTGTACCACCAAAGGTTGAGGACTTTCCGAGTTCACCCTGATCCCACATGCCACGCTGTTCGGCACGCGAATAGACCACATCGGGAGACGCCATGGGTGGCGGACTAACCGCGTGCTTGGCACCAAAAGGAACAATGTTTTTCTGCATAATTTTCTCCTTGCAGATATTCACCTTATGCAAAATGCATAAGATGGGCTTAAGCCAAATTTACTCCAAAACATGAGGTCGAGTAAGTCAACGCATATGAAATAAATTAGGTTCGAACCATGATACGTGGTGCACAAAAAATACCCTTATAAATAAGGGTATTTTTGATGGCTCCGGCGGTAGGATTCGAACCTACGACCAATGCGTTACACGTAAATCCATACTTTCGTAATGGCGTGGACTATATCATCACCCTCCTTTCGGGTGGGGTGCGAGGCGCTTCCCATTTATCTCGTATAAACAGTACTCCTTGCGGATAGTCTCTGAACCTTCAATGTAATTCCTTACAAAGCTTGGCTGCTGATCGCCCTCGGCATGAACCGTTAGGGTTTCCAGACAATTCACCTCGTTATCATTCCTTAGTTACCTAAGAAAGCTGCGTTTATCGCCACAGCGCACTGCTCTACCACTGAGCTACACCGGAATGTGTAAAATCTACTTATTTGACCCCGATGAGGTATTGGCTATAAAATCGTGCACAACGCGCACTGACTATCTTTCTTTTGCCACTCCGCTACACCGGAATATAAATACACTCTATATAAAGTGTACCGCACGATTGTAGCAAAAAAAGATAAAAAAGCAAAGTAAGTAGGATTCCCTCATGATAATGGACATTGGTGGGCAGATTTTGTGTATATCCACTCGAATAAAATTCACTTTGTGCTATCATCGTGCAATGATACATTTACGCAAAACAAAGATCGTTGCAACGATCGGCCCATCCTCTTCTGATGAGCACACACTTATTCGCATGATCGAAGCGGGCATGAACGTCGCGCGCATCAACTGTTCCCATGGAACACACGAGGAATATCGCGCAAATATCGAAG
>Ga0208374_1000304_pt1 | contig 24937 bp, 31 predicted proteins | sample RifOxyC3_FD_184037 | JGI IMG/M metagenome (GOLD analysis project Ga0208374, IMG submission 184037) | Groundwater microbial communities from Rifle, Colorado - Rifle Oxygen_injection C3 (SPAdes) | ecosystem: Environmental > Aquatic > Deep subsurface > Groundwater | place: Rifle, Colorado, USA...
AGTTGGCGCTTATTCGTGTCGCGGGTGAAAATAAATAATCACAAACAAACCTATGCATGTCTATTTTGTCAGACATGGAGAATCGGAGGGGAATGTAACTATGGTACACCAAGGTCCTGATGTGTTGTTGTCTCCTTCGGGTATTGCGCAGTCTCGTGCTCTCGCAAATCGCTTCAGAGATATTCCTGTCGACAGGATCCTTTCAAGTGACCTTAATCGCGCAAAAGTAACTGCACAGATCATTGCTGAGGCAATAGAAAAAGATGTTTCTTACGTACCCGTGTTTCGGGAACTTATTTCACCAAAGGAATTAGAGGGGTTAGCACTTTCTGATGATGAAAGTGTTCGTATTCATGATCTGCGAATTAAAAATCAGGATGATCCCAATTGGAGATATTCTGATGAAGAGAATTTTTTTGACGCAACAAAACGAGCAGAGCAGGCACTACAGATGCTCGAGGAGCTCTCCTCAGAGCGAGTCATCGTTATTACTCATTCACTTTTTGTTTTTCATATTATTGCAAGAATACTTTTCCCGAAGGGGATCTCTCCAAAAGATTTTCGACAATTCAAGAAGCATGCAGATATTTCAAATGCCGGAGTGACGTTGTGTGAATTCAGTAGAGAAGAACAGACTTGGAAACTTTTGAGTTGGAATAATGAAACACGACTTGAGTAATATGGAATTCTCTTCGGAAGATAAGAACAAGATCATTGAGTCGGTGGCCCTCTTTGAGACCTTGCGCAAAGAGTATCCCCATGTGCGTATCATTGATCTCTCTCTTTTATATAGTGTTCTTCCAAAGGAGCACATTGCTCTAGTGAAGCGCATATTGGCTATTTCTCCGAAGCAGTACGGGTTTAAGGGGGAATATCATGGAATAACTGAAGTTCCGCTTGATCTCGTGATCGTACGGCGACAATATGTTCCAAAAACAAAAAAGACCATTTCAACAGGGACACACTTTCTCCCACGCGCAGCTTATGCTGCTTACCATGAAATGAACCGTGCAATGCTTCGCGACATCGACAGGAAGGTGTTCATTGAATCAGGGTATCGTTCTTGTGCATATCAGCTGATCATCTTTCTTGAGTATCTGATCTCTTCAGGATTTGATCTTCGAAAAACCCTTAAGCGTGTCGCGCTTCCCGGATATAGTGAGCATGGTGCTTCAAAGCGACAGGCTGTAGATTTCATCACGATAAAAGAAGGAAAAGGGAAATTGCCTGATTTTGAAAAAACAAAAGAATATCATTGGCTGATCGAATATGGGAATGAATTCGGATTCCATCTCTCGTATCCAAAAAAGAACAAACTCGGAATCATGTTCGAGCCGTGGCATTGGCACTACGAAAGACCTAAGTAGTGGTGATCCTATTTATCAAGATCAAGGATCTCATCGATGCGGATCTGCTTTACGAATTCGGGAACATGACTGACAAGTATCATTGCACCTTCATATTGATCAAGTGCTTTTGCAATGATCGGAAGATGTCGGAAATTGATATGATTTGTCGGCTCATCGAGAATGAGTAGTCCTGGGCGTTCAAGGACAAGACGTGCAAATGCCACCAATCCCTTTTGTCCCTCCGAGAGATTGCCGATCTTTGTGTAGACAAGTTCTTTGGTGATCAAAAAACCTGCGGCGACGGCACGAAGTCTTTCCTCGTTCACCTCACCCATAACTCCCGCGAGTGATTGATAGACAGTATCCTCGAAATTAAGTGTCGAAAAGTCTTGTCGATAATAACCGACGCGTACATCAGGGTGAATAACGACTCCTTCCGCTCTCCCTGATGCAAGAGATTCAAGAAGTGTACTTTTTCCTATACCATTTGGACCAGCAAGAAGAAGGTGGTAATTCTTACGGAGCGCGACGTGCGCAGTTTTTTGCTTCGGTTTGTGGTCTTTGATGACTGTCATCTTTGATATGGTGATGACATCTCCGGTTATTTCTGGTTGTGCAGGGATGGTAAATGGACGAATGGTCTTGTCTTCTCTGCGAACATCAACTTTCTCTTCCTCCATGTCTGCCGCTTTTTCACGCATACGTTTTGCGAGTGCACGCATATTTCCTCCTTTATTCGCAAAGAAGTTTGCCTTATCTTTGTTCTCTTGGATCTCTTTTGCAAGGAGAGCGTTCTTTCGGTTCTCTTTTTCAATACGCGCTGAGATCTGTGTGACCACATCAAAATAATTTCCGACATATTGTTCGATCTTTCTTGTGAAGACGTCAAGATAAAGAACACCTTCCGTGAAAGCATTCAAAAATTCCGCATCATGCGAAATGACAAGACAGGTCTTTTTGTAATCGACAAGAAATTGTGTCAGATGCGCAATTCCCGCCTTATCAAGATTATTTGTTGGCTCATCAAGAAGAAGAATATCTGGATCTTGAATAAGCGCAGAAGCAAGAAGGAGGCGGGCTTGTTGTCCGCCCGAGAATGCTTTAATAAGCTTGTCATGTGGTGCATGGAGATTTACCACTTCGAGAATCGTATCGATCTTTGGGTCAATATCATAAACTTTCTTTGGGAAACATTTTTCAAAGAATTCTCTTACCGTAAGGTCGAGTTGATCGCGAGGAATCACTTGTCGTGCAATGGCGATAGAGAGTCCTTTACCGATATGAATATCTCCAGACTCTGGCTTGAGTCCTTTTGTGATGAGTTGGAAAATAGTACTTTTTCCTGCGCCATTCTGCCCCATGAGAGTGAATTTTGCTCCGCGACGTAAGGAAAAACTAACCTCCTCTAAGATGGGTTTATTGTGTCCGTGTTCAAACGATACCTCGTCGAACCTAATGATGACTTCTCCTTGTGACATGATTTGGGTATATGTGCCGTGCGATACGCAGGGCTAGAGTCATTACCATAACCTATTTTTCTCAAAACTCAAAATGTATGTTGTTGTGATGTTACTCTCCGCGACCTCACGACTCTTCTCTCTATCATCTGCGTTGACCTTGAGACCGTAGTCCGTTATGCTCCAAAGTAGACACATTTCTCAAGGGAGAGTACTCATGAATCGCTTTTGTGAACCTGAGATCATCGCAGAATTACGCGACGGAGGAAGGCTTGGTGTAACCGTTACTGAGTTAAAGAAATATATGGGTCCGATCATCGATTTCGTCAGGCAACATGATCGCGAGTTGTATGTCACTCGTCATGGTGCGGTGATCGCAAAATTGGTTCCATATAGATCAGAAGAATCAGAATTTTCGTGATCTTGTGAAGACAAAAAGTCGAGCGATATACTCGACTTTTTTATATGTTTTTTAAAAGCAGTTTTTGTTCACGACGAAGTTTTTTTATTGCTGCTTCACGCTTTTGGGCGCTACTACGATCGGGATGTTCTTCTGTGTAGAGGAGTTTTTTGACTCCGCGTACTTTTGTGTAATGCGCCCCTGCGCCATTTTTGTGTTCTTCAAATCTGCGCTGTACGTCTGTGGTGATGCCCGTATAGAGCGTATTATCGGCACACTTGATGATATAAACGAAATACATATATGGTTATTCTATCATGCGGTGTCGATTGACATATGAATAAGTTTTTGGCTTAGTTACTGAAGACATGTGATATAAGGAGTTCTTTTATTATGACATTGCCAATAGATCTTGTTTTGGTACGGCACGGAGAATCGGAGGGAAATGCGGCGAAGCGTCTTTCAGAGACAGGCGATGATAGGGGGGTACGCGAGCTCGAAAAGCGTCATACTGCAAGCTTTCGACTCACTGAGCGAGGGAGAAGGCAGGCGATACAGGCGGGCAAATGGCTTAGAGAGGAGTTTGGTGAATCGAAGCCTTTCTTTGATCGATGTGTCACCTCGGAATATTTTCGCGCGATGGAAACTGCGGGGTTGCTCGATCTTCCATTCGCGGAATGGCTTTCTGATTTTTATATCACCGAGCGTGATTGGGGGGTGCTTGAAACTTTTTCGGATACCGATCGTAATGGAAAATTTGCGGATGAGCTAGAGCGTCGTGATGTCGAGCCATTCTTTTGGCGTCCTACTCGTGGCGAATCTTTTGCTGAGCTTTGTTTGCGCGTCGATCGAGTGCTTCAGACTCTTCATCGTGAGTGTGGCGAACAAAAAGTCATCATTGTTTGTCACGGGGAAGTGATGCGTGCATTTCAGGTACGCATCGAACGCTTGTCTCAGGTGGCATTCAAGAAGTTACATTTTTCGCAGAACCCGAAAGAATGGGTATTTAACGGTCAAATTGATCACTACACCCGCCGAAATCCAAAGACGGGAGAAGTCGCTTCAAACGTGAATTGGGTGCGCATCATTCGTCCAACAGAATCTCCTCCATGGAAAAGTGATTGGAGGGAGATCGTTCGCCCTCGTTACTCGAATGAAGATCTGCTTACTATCGTTGAAACCGTTCAACCCGTCCTCAGGTAGGATTCATTCATCCTCAGCGCATTTATGTGTTGGGGATTTTTTATTTTCAGATATTTTTGTCATTGCGGATGAAAACAAAACCCCCTTTTGGGGGTTTTGTAAACTTCTGGAAATGCTACGTTATGCAGCAGCTTCTGTCTCTTCCACTGCTCCTTCTGCTGGAGCAACTTCTGCTTCTACTGTTGTCTCCTCTTCTGTGGCTACTACATCTGCTACAACTGCTGCGTCTGTTGTGTTTGTATCGTCCTGCATGTTTGAAGTCTTCTTATTAAATAAATACCAGCTAGAAGTGACTAATTTTCTAATCGATAAGTGTCACTCTAGCAATAAATACCTCCTTTACCTAACTTTATCTGCACGATATTCACTATGTCCATAAGATTAGCCGTTTTTCTTCATATTCTTACCAATTTCCGCTGCGTCTACCCCAACCACTATTTAATTGTGTGCCATCTTCTTGTAAGTATTTTTGCATCATTCCTTTCATTGGTCCACGTCGCACCCACGAGTCATTGAGTCCAGTCATATCAATAAAGATCCCCGCGCTAATGATCGCGAGAATAAAACTCGCAATGATGATCTTGAAATCTATTTTGTAAGAAAAATCATAACGTCGCAGTAGCCATATTCCGGAGATGAGTCCAAGTGCGGCAAAAACCGGTGCCCACCATGGGAAACTTAGAAGTATTTGCTCAAGTCGGTATTCTCCCATGGGACCATGGGCTCGAGAGAGGAAGCGCATTAATCCAAGAAGAAAGACCGATACTACTATCGAAGATACTAACCCTAAAAAAGCAAGGAGTGATCCCAAAATAAAATATATCTTTGGGCGTGTCTTTATCTTTCCTTCATGGATCTTTCCCATGACTGTATTGGTGATGTTGTTTAGTTCTTTTGACATATGTGTTTCATTAACACTTTTGCTCGACTCACGCGTGTTGCGACAGTACCCATTGGAATACGCAAGATGTCGCTGATCTCTGCATACGACTTCTCCTCAATATAATACAACGTGAGCGGCTCGGAGTAGAGTATCGGTATTTCTCCCAAGCATTTTTCCACTCTTTCGGCGGTCTCTTTTTGCTCAAATTCTTTTTCGATATCTTCGTTGCTTGCGAAGTCGACATTATCCAAAAGGGGAACCTCTTTGGGATATTTTTTGACGATATTGAGGGCTTCGTTGTGTGCAATACGATATATCCAACTCGAAAATTTCTTTTTCGTATCAAAACCATTCAAATTGATATAAGCCTTGATGAATGACTCTTGAACGACATCGGTTGCCATGTGTTCGTCTTTTATGAGGTGCGTCACGTAACGAAGGAGTTTGCCTTGATATCTCTCGATGATGATAGCGTAAAGATCGCGATCTGTTGATCGAACTTTTTCAACTATTTCTTCATCGGAAAGTTTTTCGTTTTCATCCATATAAAAATTCTACTCGTCATTACCCATTTATGCACTAAACCCCGATTCGTTGCTCGGGGTTTAGTTTGCGGGTGAGGTTCTTTGTTCTTAGCGATTCATGTGTCTACCCATTCCGCGTCCGGCGCCTTGGCCAAGCCCTAGTCCGAGTTCGTTACGGATCTGCTTTGCTTCGGCGATCTTTCCTTGCTCTGCCAATTCATGTGCTTCGGCAAATTTTGCAAAGTTTTCTTGTGTGACGACCTGTGTCACTCGTCCGCGCCCCTGCATAAGTGTCTTCCATGCGGCATAGTCCTTGTTCTCAAATGCTTTCTCCATCGCCTCATGGCGCTCTACTGAGTAATTTGGACCCTTTACGCTTGGATCCCCTCGGTATGCAAGTGCAGTGCCTGCAGATACGCCGATTCCTCCTAAAACGAGTGCTGCAACCCCCAGTCCTAATAGTTTCTTGTTCATATAATTGTTGTTCTTAACGATGATTAATTTCGACCCCTTCACCCTTAATACAAGCTCGGGGAGGTTTTTCTTTCATCGTATTATCTCCAATTTAAAATTAGGGTAGGATGTCACGAATATATCCTTACTTTAAATCGTTGAGTTTCTTTATTTTGCCATGAAATATTGTAGCCATCTTCATATTCCAGTTCGCGATCAGCTGTAATTCTTCAGTCGTATATCCCGAAAGAATGTTGGGTATTTGTTTTGAAAACATTTCACGCACTTCTTTTAATTTGCTTGGGATTCCTAGAAGTTTAACAATTGTTTTTCTTCGGTCATTCTTATCCCTTTCGCGTTTTATAAAACCAGCATTTTCTAGTCTGTCGATCATTGCGGTCACTGCACCCGTAGTAAGCCCCGTTGCTCTAGCAAGGTCCCCGGCCGTTGCTAGGTGAACTTCGCTTAAAAATTCCAGACAGCGTATGTCAGTAGAATGTATTTTTGTGATTTCAGATATTGTGTGTACAAAAAGTGTAGCTGCTCGAGTTTCTTTGTGTATTGATACAATGAGTTGATCTGTTGCTTTCTTGCGTTCCATGGAAAATTACTTTATCATAAAGTAACTTGTTCGTAAAGATATTTTTTATTATGAACTTTGATGAGATTATAAGGTAGTATCTGTAGATTTATTTTTTTATGCATATCTTAAAGAAGAAAACTTTACTTGTCGTTTCGGGGCTCGCTGTCGTTTTAGTCATCGGTATAGTGTTTTTCTTACAGCGTCTTAGTGCTGCGCCGTATGTGCTTGCGACCGTGGAGAGAGGTGATATTACTCAAGAAGTTTCGGCGAGTGGTAAAGTTGAATCGCCAACAAAGATCGATCTGCGTTTCAAGGGAAGTGGCAAACTCGTTCTTCTGGATGCGAGAGTTGGCGCAAAAGTATCAGCTGGTAAACTTCTTGCCAAACAAGATACCACACAACTTGATGTTCAGGTGAAAGAGATGCAAGCGGGGATAGATCTGCAAAAGGCAAAATTAAGTCAACTATTGAATGGGTCCTCGCCTGAAGATGTGAGTATTTCTGAAACGGCAGTGCTGAATGCTGAGCAGTCGGTTCTTGATGCAAAAAGAAATCTTATCGATAAGATCAGCGGTGTCTATGCGAGGTCTGACGATGCAGTGCGTGCAAAGTCTGATCAGCTATTTGATAATCCAAAGACATCCACACCTCAATTGATATTTAATTTTCCGTATGACATGCAACTTGAGGCTGACGTTGAAGGGGAGAGGGTCCTCATTGAATCAATGTTGAACACATGGAGCGAATCGCTCGATTCCATCTCTGTGGAGAGTGACCTTGTGTCTGCATCCACTCTTGCGAATAAAAATACAGCACAGGTCAAGGCATTTCTTGCTAATGAGGCTCTCATTGTTAACGTACTCACCTCAAATACCAAGATCACTCAAGCTACTATTGATAAATGGAAGACAGACATCTCTTCTGCAAGAACAAACGTCGATACTGCTGTCTCAAGTCTTCTTCTTGCGGAGGAAAATTTACGTACAAAAGAATCACTTCTTAAAACAGCCAAAGTTCAGCTTGCGCTCAAGACCGCACCAGTGAGATCTTCGGATATCGCGGTATATCAGGCACAGATCACTCAAGCGGAAGCTTCGCTTGAAAAAATAGAAGTGCAAAGAAAAGACATGATGATCTATGCACCAGTGTCTTCTGTCATAACTAGTGTGCGTGGTGAGGTTGGTGAAATGGTTGGGCCGGATGTGAACATTGTGTCGCTTGCGAGCGGCGGAGCTCTTCAGATAAAGTTGAATGTTGTTGAAGATAAGATCGTAAATGTTCGCATTGGACAGCACGCGAGAATCACATTTGATGCAATTGAAGATCAGGAATTTGGTGGAAAGGTAGTTGCTATTGATCCCGCAGAAACAATTATTGGTGGAGCCGTTTATTATCAGGCAACAGTCCAATTTAATGATGTCGATGAGCGCATTCGCTCGGGCATGACTGCAAATGTATGGATAAATACCGCCACCTCAAAAGACACGCTCTTTGTTCCCGCGAGCGCTGTTCAGGATAAAAATGGTAAAAAAATCGTGCAAGTGTTGGAGGGAGAGAATGTGGTGCAAAGAGAGGTGGTTACGGGTATTGAAAACGATAAAGGGGTGATTGAGATCCTGTCGGGTATTTCTGTTGGGGAGCAAATAATCCTCGGCGCTGAAAAAAAGAAAAAATAGATTATGCCTATGCTTGATATAAAAACAGCATTTTTCGTTGCTTATAAAACTATCACGAGAGGTAATAAATCCACCGCGGTCTTCACTGTCTTTATTTTATCCCTCTCTTTCTTCAACTTAATGTTCGTTTCCGGTTTTCTTAATGGTTTCTCTGAAGGAATAATGCGATCGATGATAGATAATTCGACCGCTCACATTATTGTCATGCCACAAGAGAAGCCCACCACCAAAGAATTTATCTTGAATCAGGAGAAGGTGCGCGCGCAAATTGAAACAATTCCCGGAGTTGTCGGAACTGCTCGGCACTATCAGTTGGGCGGTTCATTTGCGTATGATAAAGAAAAAATGGGCGAATTCAAGCGAGTTTCCGCACCCACTGTCGGCGTAACGCAGTTGGAAGAAAAGAAGATTCTTACGGTGTATAAAAATATCGTTTCCGGTGAATTCCCTGATAATCTCAAAAATGATGAGATTGTGCTTGGTGCAAATCTTTCTGGCGGTTTTGGTACAAAGCAAACATCAGATCTTGGTGGTGCTATTGTTGGTGATAAAGTTCAGGTAACGTATTCAAATGGCGTTACGCGAACATACACAATAAGAGGAATTTTTAAGATCAGTATGGGTGGGTCAGTGGGAGGAACAGCATTTATATCCGCACAGGAAGCCGAGTCTATACTCTCCGTATACGACAATGCATCGGAGATCATGGTGAGAGTCGATCTTGGTCGCGGAACACTCGATGAATATGTTGAGCAGATAACCGCGATGACTCCCGGTCTTAAAATTGAGAAATACACGAACCGCTTGAGTACCGTCGGAATACTCGTCGATGCTTTCAATATCATTGCGCTCATTGTGAGTGTTATTAGTATCATTGTCGCGGCAATAACCATCTTTGTGATGATCTATGTGAATGCGGTGAATAAGCGAAGACAGATCGGTATTTTGAAAGCAATTGGTATCAAAGAAAGCATCATTGAAGTATCATACGTCCTTCAGTCGCTTTTCTATGTCGTACTAGGAACGATGTTTGGGCTAATGATAGTATTTTTCGTGGTTGTCCCACTTCTTCAAGTGCGACCGATTCCGATGCCGTTTGGAAACGCAAGCTTGGTGTACACTTCTTTTGAGATCTTTATTAATATCATAAGTCTTATTGTTTCGGGTATCTTCGCGGGATTCATTCCTGCAAAAATGGTAGCGAGACAGAATATTCTAAGATCGATCTGGGGTTAATATATTCACTATGATTAAAGTAAATAATCTTACAAAAACATATCCTGGAGAAGTTCCAACGCATGCATTGAAGGGTGTTTCGTTTGAAATAAAAAAGGGGGAGTTCGTGGCGCTTATGGGGAGAAGCGGATCTGGCAAGTCAACACTTCTGCACCAATTGGGTCTTCTTGATATTCCGACGGCAGGCACGGTCACGATTGATGATGTTGATGTTCTCGCGCTTTCTGATGCTGAGCGAACACTGTTTCGTCTTAAGCATTTAGGGTATGTATTCCAAGAATATGCACTTATCGCTGAATTTACCGCACTCGAGAACGTCTATTTCCCTGGAATGGCTCTTGGTGGTGCAGAGCACAAGGAGAGGGCGACAGAACTTCTCAATCTTGTCGGGCTCGGGGAGAGACTCCATCACTACCCTGGAGAAATGTCAGGTGGTGAACAACAGCGAGTTGCCATTGCGCGTGCGCTTATCAACAGTCCCAAAATACTCTTTGCAGATGAGGCGACGGCGAATCTCGATACTGTTTCAACGGGGGTGGTATACCAACTATTTCAAAAATTGAACAAGGAACTCAATCAGACCATCATCATGATTACGCATGAGCCTGAGGATAGAAAATACATGGATCGAGTGATCTGGCTCAAAGACGGTCTGATCGAAAAAGAGGATTGATAGGCTTGCGTTATTTTATTTCGGTGAATGTAACTCCTGTGGGCAGAGTGAACATCCTCGCGTCTGGGGTCCATGGCGCACAGTCATAATCGCCGATCTCGTTTGCGTCGAATGAATAAGTGCCAGACATTCCTGTATTTGCGTCTGCTTCCGTGCTTTCAACCACTTTTGCTTTGAATCCCATCGATGGGGCCATTGAGGTCCATGTATAGGTATAACCGTCGCGCACGATCAGGGTTGAGGTGATACTCATTCCTTGTGTCGAGATGTTATATTCTCCGCGGATCATACTTCCATCTATATATGTTAGGCCTTTTGTGTCAGTATTGTTCACATTTTGTGTTACGGTGCACTTATATGAGCCACCTTGTTTCATGAATTCCGAAAAGGCCATCTTTTTACCGCTTGTTACTACTACTTCTGTTCCCCCCGGAGTCACCTCAGTCTCCACTTGAGTGCCGTTTGAACCTGCCTTGTTTGATGTAAAGAGAATATATCCGCCACCGATCAGGATAAGTGTAACAACAGCTGAGATGATTATTTTTGTTTGTGACATATATTGTTATAAAAAAGATTCTTTTTTATTTTATAATTTTTCTATTTCTTTCAGGTCTCCATCTGGGATATAGAGCAAAAGTAGTCCGATAACTATTCCTGCAATGGAGGTCCATGCACCGTGCCCACCGAACATCCACACATCTACAGCATCAAGAAAATGCCAAATACCACGCCATACGAGGACTAATCCAATCACAATAGAAATCGTGTGAATAAAATAGCGCACATCCTTTTTGTGTTTTTTTTGCCATGTAACGGATATGTTATCATGGAAAATTAATTTCCACACCGGGGAAAATGATAATTTTTGCTGCGAGACTAGGGATTGAACCTAGATTGACGGATTCAAAGTCCGCTGTCCTATTGGTGGGCGAGTGAGTGAAGTGCGAATGTGTGATGTTCACACGCATTGCTGCGGGACTAGGGATCGAACCTAGATTGACGGATTCAAAGTCCGCTGTCCTACCATTAGACGATCCCGCAGCGATGCGTACGAAGTTGTGAATGAGCATATTCGGATTTCCGAGGGAGCGATGCTGAAAAGCTTTGCTTACCATTAGACGATCTCGCAATGTGTTACATTTCGCATTCCTCAGACGTGCTTGGAATGTGAGCGCTATCATAGCATTTTTGTGCAATAAGACAAACGCTATACTTTTCTGATAATATATAACTTATGAACGAAGAATCACCTGTTGGTGTGGAAAAAGTTCAAGGAGAACAAACTGGCGGTATTCGTGAGACATATCGCAAGCCTATTGAAAATACTCCCGAAGAAGAGCATGTCATGAGTTGCTATGTCGACTTGCAGACAAAAGTCCTTGATCTTGGGCTCACTGCCGAGGAAACCGCTGATGCGGAAGCAGGATTGCGCGAGCTCTATCAACATCTCTCGCTGCCTGCACAGATGGATGAATCTTTTCGGCTTGAAATGAAAGAGCAGGTAAAACGCTTGGTCTCAAATTTGATCTCGATCAAGAATATCAAGGCAAAATTTCGTGAGCTTGAGGCAAATACTCACGGAAATAGCATTCCGTGGGGAGTGCGAGATGAGATCGTTCAGCTCATTGCTGAGTCGCGAAGTCGGTATGGTCTTACTGAGGGCGCGTACGATGCGTTTGTGAAGCAACTCGCTGATTATGAGTTCTCATCAGGCGCAGGAGATATTCTTTATCGTGAGGATGATAAGTAAGGATGGTTTTATTCGTTATTACATATTTTTTATGAAAAAGGGATACATTGTGAATTTGGAGGAAGAAACTGTTGCGAACACTGATTTTCGCCGTGTGCTCTATACGTCTGTGCATATGCAACTGGTGCTCATGTCACTTTTTCCAAAAGAGGAAATCGGAGAAGAAACACATGAGCTTGATCAGTTCATTCGCGTTGATCATGGTGTTGCAACGGTCATGTTGAACGGAGAAATGCAACATGTCGCAGATGGTTATGCGGTGATCATCCCTGCGGGGACGAAGCATAATATTATCAACGACTCCGAAGAGGCTCCACTAAAATTGTATACGATATACACGCCACCAGAGCATAGAGATGGAACCATTCACGCCACAAAAGCGGATGTTCCGGAGCATGAAGAGCATTTTGATGGAAAGACAACGGAAGAGTGATCATCTTGTTAATATAAAAAAACGAGCTTGAATAAGCTCGTTTTTTTATATTGCGCTTTATTATCTCGAATCAGTCGTTTTCGTTGTTGTCGCTTTTGTCGAGGTCGCATGAGTCTTCTCGAGCCCCGGCAAGAGTGCCTCAACTTCTGCGCGAGTCTTGAATCCATAATATGCTTTACGATTGATGATAAGCACAGGGAAACGGTCTTCGAGCTTGTAGATGGATTTCAGGGTTTCGATGACCGAGAGTCCGATATTGTAATCAAAGGCGTAGATATGAAGTTTGTCATAATCTTCCCGCATTGAAGTAAGTACATATCCCATTTTTTTACAATCCTCACAGTCGCCCTCATTCGAGTAGAAATAGATGATCGAAAGTGGTTTTTCGTCGCATTGCTTTGCGCGCTCACGGATGAGGAGATAATCCTTTACCTGCAAAAGTGAATAATATTTTTTAAGACTTACGACCTCAGGATCATTCGTGCTGCGTTGGTCCTCGAGGTAAGAGAGGCGTTTTGCAAGAGAATTCATCTCATCGATCTGAAGGGGGTTTCCTTCTTCGGTTGCATCGCATGGAGCATCGGCAAGAAGGGCGTACTGTATCTCGGATTCGAGGATGTTCTGGTTGATGTTGTCCTCCATGCTCTTTACTTGCGCAATGCGCGTGTTGTAGAGGTAATTTGAGAACAAGAAAACAAGCGCGAATATTCCGAGCGTTATAAGAAAGACAAGTGCGTATTTTTTGTTACTGATTCCTTGGTGCATGGTGTGTATTATAGATGAGTTCTATCGCAAAATCGATATTATCGCCAGCTCGCTTCTTTTGCAGTAATAAGATTATACAGAGAGCGTACGAGCCAGAATGGTGCGATCATTCCATAAAGAAGAAGAAAGTAGAACATATCAAGGGAGAGAATGAAGCGATTCTTTGCCATGCGAATACCGATAAATACAAAGAAGAGCGTCGTAAAGAAGAGGATGTAGATGATGAGTGTGCGGAATTCAACATCAAGAGAGAACCAGTCGAATCGTGGCAAATGAAATCCTGGATGAAACCCAATTGCCGAGTATTCGATATATTTTTCATACCCAAGAGTGATAAGACTTTTTACGTAGAGCGCACTAAAGAATATTGCAATGAATATCGAGACAAAGGCAAAGGGGAGTACGAGTAATCCAAGGTTGCCATATTTTTTATCCAAGAACATGTGTCGATATGAAAAGAAAGCGTTCTTAAGGAATCCCGAAACCCACCTCACGCGCTGTTTGTAGAGTGCGTGCGGTGTTCTTGGTGCAACAGTATAAACGAATGCCGTATGTGCATTCTCTATTTTCATACGATTTGCTTGCATGCGTAGTGCCATTTCCATGTCTTCTGTTCCGTAGGCGTGAATGAACCCCCCGATCTTTTCAAAGATATTTTTTCTATATATAGAGAATGGACCTGGCGTAACATAGAGGCCGTTGATGCGCGAAAAGACCTTTCGGGTGAATGCGCCGATCATGTATTCAGTTGCTTGGAGTTTTCGAAGTATATTGTCTGGTTTGTGGATCTGAACGGATGGGGTGACCGCCATGACCACCTCGTTGTCAAAGTAAGGAATTATCTCTTTGAGCGCCTTTGCGTCGACAAATGAATCGGCGTCCAAGCAGCCGATAAGCTCTGACGTCGAGTGAGCGATAGCGAAGTTAAGGGCAGTGTGTTTTCCGCCATTTTCCTTTGTGAAGACGTGAACCTGTGGATTTACCTCGAATTTTCTGGCCACCTCAAATGTGTTATCGGTCGAGCCATCGTCAATGATATAAAACTGGAGGAGATCTTTAGGGTAATCAAGCTTCAGAAGGGAATTGATCGTACCTTCGATCGTTGCGCTTTCGTTCCATGCAGGGACTACGATGGTGACGCTGGGGTATTTTTCTTTTGATCGCTCAGGCAGGGTTGTTCGTGTAAAATTCTCACTCTCCTCAAAATAGGTGACAAGCAAAAAAACCTCAAAATAGAGGGTGAGAAAAAGTAAGATATATACAAAAATTGTCGATAATTCTCCCATTGCGTGATCGTGCTAGTTCGCGAAGTGCGGTCGATTAGTCATCATGGTAATACCAAAAGAGCTATAAGTAAAGGCGTTTTTTATGGTTTTGAGGTAGGTCGCTACGACCATAGACTTGCTTGTAAAACCTCAAAAATTGATTTCAGCCTTATTTTGTAACGCTTTTGTGTGTATTATGCAAATTTTATATAAACATGTCAAATACTTTTTGCTTTAGCTGCTTACCTCTGTAAAAAGATCATCATACACGGAACTATAAAAATATGTTGTTATATAAAGATATTTTTGACTGTGGAGAATAGTTGTTGCCCTTCCGGGGTGCCTAAGTACAATTGCTGGGTGCCCACGGAGGGTACCCAAAGTCATTGACTTATTTATAAATATATGGTGTTATAAATACATTAACACTGATGGGTCAATAATTTGTGCAGATAAGGAATTGGTGCGAGCTAATAATTAAATCTGAAATACTTTTATGGTTTTGAATGATAGTTTTGGTGAACAGACGGGGTCACGCCGACCCTTTCAAAAAAAGGCACTGTTTCTTTCGGTCGCTTTTTTCCTCGGAGTCTTTTTTCCTCTCACAAGCTCTGCTGCGCCGCTCACATATTTGAAGCAGAACGCTCCAGATTTTGCCAAGCAGGCAAAGAATAATTATGGAGAGATAATCAATATTGCATCGCTTCTCCATGATTACGACAAGAATATGATCCTTGCGGTCATTGTTGTTGAATCAGAGGGTAAGCAGTCCGCAGTCTCTCATAAGGGTGCACGTGGCCTTATGCAGCTTATGCCAGGCACTGCTCGTGCAATGGGGGCAAAAGATCCAAATGATCCATTCCAGAATATTCTTGCGGGAACAAAATACCTCAAGGAGTTAGATGAGCGTTATGGTTTTGATATGCAGGAGGCACTCGTTGCGTACAACATGGGTCCAACACGTGCAAAAAGATGGCTCTCCCAGTATTCCGCTGAAGACTATCTCTATGTAAAGAAGGTCATGTACGTATACAACGTACTCGAAAAACAGGAGGAGGAGAATCGTCGCATTGCGGGGGCGGTCGCGCAGAAGGTCTCACTTGGGAGCGACATGAACGATGCTCATCCGCTCTTAATGAAGCCACGCAATCTTTCTCTCGCTGAATTGCCGATAACTCTGCCGTCTGGGCGTCGCAATGAGACGCGTGACGAAAACTAGGTTTTATGTTTTTTATTTTAAGACCCCGCACCGAAATGCGGGGTCTTTTTGGCTACTCTTGCTGAAAACTTTTTTTATGGTGGTACAATAAAGACATGATCGATGTAAATTTTTTTTCCGCATTACTGGGAGGACTTCTTACGTTCCTTGCTCCTTGTACGCTGCCGCTCATCCCTGCTTATCTCGCATTTATTGGAGGTGCGAATAATAAGAATTCCCCCGCACATCCGTCTCTGTTTTCTCAGGCAGTATTTTTTGTACTTGGTTTTACGATGGTCTTCATGGTCTACGGACTTGCATCGGGGATGCTTGGAAATTTCCTCATCCTTTACCGTAAAGAACTTGCGCAGGTGGGAGGAATTATCATTATTCTATTTGGGCTCTCGATGCTTCACTATATAAAATTCCCGACACTCTTTTCTTTTTCTGGAAAACCACTCCCTAAAATGATCCACCCGGGAACTCGCCCTGGTGCGTTTGCGCTCGGTTTTCTTTTCGCACTGGGATGGAGTCCATGCATCGGTCCGATACTTGGGACAATACTTCTTTTAGCTGCAACTTCCGCGACCGCCCTCCATGGAGCATTCCTTCTTGGGGTATATTCACTTGGACTCGGCATACCATTCTTGATCGTTGCGTATATGTACGGCGCCGCCTTCACTTATGTGAAAACGCTGGAGCGTTATGTGCCTCTCTTGTCGCAAGTCGGTGCGTGGATGTTGATCGGCATCGGTCTGCTTCTTCTCCTTGGCCAATTTGGTGTTCTTGGCTCATGGGCGAACGGTTTTAGTAGCGATTCGGGGTACGGTGGTCTCGTTAATTACATGTAATATGATGAATACTCTTTCTCGTTTCATTCTTGTGCTCCTGCTTATCCTTAGTCCGGCATTTGCTCTTGCGCAGTCGGCCTCGGCAGGGATACCCAAGGATCTTATATGGTTTTCGAAAAGTCCATTTTATGCGGGGGAGACGGTCTATGTGTATACCGTCGTCTATAATTCCACGCCATATCAGTTTGCTGGAACAATGGAGCTTCGTGATGGACTCCGCGCGATCGGGAAGCAAGAATTTTCTATTGGACCCTCTGGGGCATCGGAAGTTGTGGGAATCCCATGGAAAGTAACATCAGGAAATCATGACCTGAGCATGTTCGTTATGAGTGGAACCTTCAGTCTTGATGGCAAGGTTGTTTCTCATGGGGGAGTAACTTACGTTCAATCCAATCAGATCGAACTTTTCACCGAAGCACCACCCGTATCCGCTGCTTCACCGACAACGACGCCATCTGGGAGTTCTGCAACTTCGAGCCTCATCTCATCGATCGGCGTGAAAGTCGTTGATAAGATACCTGCACCGATCGTCTCTACTGCGGTGCCCGTATTCGGTCACCTGGAACAATTTCGTATCAATCAAGCGCTCTCTGCTGCGAAGATCATTCATAATGCCGAAGAATCCATCGTTCGAGCAATGGGAACATCGACTGAGGTTGTTGCATCATCGACTGGCACGCACTTGGATAAGTGGGGCGGTGTCATTGATGATCGCCTTACTGCATCATCAACAATAAAAACGCCCAAAGAAATGAAAGGTTGGGACCTTATCCTTCATGGCACATCAGGGAGTGATCTTGTTCATACCCCAATTCAATATGTGAAACTCTTTTTCACGCTCATTTTCTCCTTCATCATCAATCATGCTGTTCTCTTTTATGTGCTTCTTATATTACTGATATACAAGACTCTTCGTGTAATACTGGGATTATTCTTTTAAGTACGCTAACATCATATATATGGATAGAAAAAGTACGATCATCATTGCAGGGATACTTATTACTTCAATAGCTTTTATTCTTTTTGTCGCCTTGAGTAAGACAACAATAGATACGAATGAGAGTGATGTGGAAAATGTGAGTACGACAGAATGGGCAAATACACCCGCTGAATTTTCTTCAACATCTCCGATCTCTTCAAAGATCGTCGTGACTGCAAAGCATGCATATCGTAATGGCGCCCATATCATTGCGGGAGAGATCCCTCTTCCGTCACCGTGTCATATCCTTGAAAGCACAGGAAGTGCGTCAGCTGATAAGACTCATGTCTTTGTTGAGCTCGCTGCGAGCGTAAAGACGGGGGAGATGTGTGCACAAGTGATCACCCCTGCGCGTTTTAAGGTGAGCGTAAAGGCAAATAAGAACGCAACGATATCCGGAACCCTCGATGGAAAAGAGATCGTCCTTAATCTTATCGAAGCTGGCCCCGATGAGAATCTTGATAACTTCGACCTTTACATAAAGGGATAATTTGTTAGCCTGATTTGTATATGACAAAACAAACTCAACGCCTCTATTTGATGCTCGTGGTCGGTATTCTTATTGGAGTAAGTTTGGTGATGGTGACAAGAACTTCCGCACCAGAGATCACGACAAGCTCGACATTATCGGGTGCAACCTCGACGGACGATATTTTACTACGCTCAGAGGCTCTTAAGCAGGAAGTTATCACTTCTGCGCTTCCTCCACTTGCTCAGATACCAAACAATCTCCGTGTTGGTCTTATGGTGGAAGATCAATCTGCGGGAAGAACAGTGACGATAAATTCACTCGATGTTGTCGGTAGTCAGTGGATCGCAATTTATGATGACAAGGATGGTCGCCCCGGATGGATACTTGGTGCAGCTCGAGTGCGCGAAGGTGAGAAGACCTCTGTTGTTGAATTGCTGCGTCCCGAAGGAACGATCAGTGGTCACGCGTATTATGCCGCTATATTGAACGATGATGGTGATGATGAATTCAATCGATTAACCGATCTTCCTCCTCTTTCTCCTGAAAAAATCGTCATTGTGAAGTTCAAAGTACAGTAACCTTATTTTATTTTTGAGCTGTTTTGAGAACACTGGCAAAGCCAGTGTTCTTTTGTCCACAAAAAAAATTCGCTTTCAAAATCCCCCGTGCTATAATCAATGCGCAAGGTAAAAGCGCAACGCGCACAGTCTTTGCGTATATTCTTTTTCATGAAAAAAGTGAAGGTCCTCATGTTTGGATGGGAGTTTCCGCCACATAACAGCGGTGGCTTGGGTACTGCTTGCTACGGACTTACGAAGGCACTTGCTCGCACAAATGTCTCGGTGACTTTCGTTCTGCCAAAGCGCTTAAATGACCTTCATCATGATTTTCTGCGAATTGTTTTCGCGAATGTGCGCAATGTAAAGTTTCGTAATATAAAAACACTTCTCCATCCCTATATCAACGCAGAGTTGTATGATGAGTATTTGCGTACTGCGCTTGATCATGAAATATACGGACTCAATCTTTTTGATGAAGTGAGGCGTTATGGACTTCAGGCGCGAGTCATTGCTGCGGAAGAAGAACATGATGTCATTCATGCGCACGATTGGCTTTCTTTCCGTGCGGGTATCGAGGCGAAGCGCGTTTCAGGTAAACCTCTTATCGTTCATGTGCATGCGACAGAATTTGATCGTACGGGAGGGAAGCCAAATCAATATATTTATGACGAAGAACGTCGCGGACTGCATGCCGCAGATTGTATTATTGCTGTCTCTCAGCACACAAAAAATGTTGTTGTAAAACACTACGATATTGATCCCGACAAAATAACAGTTGTTCACAACGGAATTGATCATGTTGAGCACCGTCGACATCTCCCCCCTGTGTTGGAGCAGATCAAGGCGAGCGGAAAGAAGATCGTTCTTTTTGTTGGACGCATTACAATACAAAAAGGCCCTGATTATTTTATACAGGTTGCGCGTCGAGTGCTTGATATCGATCCGAATGTGCTTTTTGTCATTTCTGGCTCTGGAGACATGGAGCATCAGATCATTCGCCTTGCGGCATCGCTCGGACTCGGTGATAAAATAGTATTCGCAGGATTCGTACGTGGTGATGATCTTATGCAACTCTACCGAGCCGCAGATCTTTACGTCATGCCCTCAGTGTCCGAGCCATTTGGCATCACTGCGCTCGAAGCGCTTGCGAATGGGACTCCGATCCTTGTTTCAAAGCAGTCGGGCGCAGCCGAAGTGCTCACTCATGCCCTGAAGTCAGATTTTTGGGATATTGAGGATATGACCGATAAGATCGTTAATGTCGTACGTAGTCCGGCGCTCCAGAAGTCCTTAGGGGAAATGGGTTCAAAGGATGTCGAGCACGTAACATGGGAAAGTGCAGCAGGGAAATGCTCCGTTCTCTACGAAAATATTATCAATAACGCAAAATAGTTGTATGGCTTCAGTTTGTTTTTATTTTCAGGTGCATCAGCCATATCGCATAAAGAGATATCGCATATTTGATGTTGGACATGATCATGAATATTTTAATGATCATTCTGATAAAGATATCAATAATGAAAAGATCCTCCATAAGGTGGCAAATAAGTGTTACCTTCCAACAAATGCGCTCATGCTTGAGTTATTGAACAAACATCCTGAGTTCAAGATCTCATACTCACTTTCCGGTGTTTTTCTTGATCAAATCGAGCAATTTTCTCCTGAGACCCTTAAGTCTTTTCAGGATCTTGTAAAAACTGGGCGAGTTGAAATACTTGATGAGACATACTATCACTCACTATCTTTCCTGTATTCAAAAGAAGAATTTGTAAAACAAGTTGAAATGCATCGCGCAAAAGTGAAGAAACTCTTTGGCGTCACTCCGACATCATTTCGTAATACGGAGCTCATTTATAATAATGAACTTGCAAAATTCATAGAGGACATGGGTTATAAGGCGATCATTGCTGAGGGTGCTGAACATATCCTTGGATGGAGGAGTCCGAACTTTTTATACCGTTCTCCAAATACAACAAAGATAAAGACACTTCTGAAAAACTTCAAACTTTCCGATGATATCGCTTTTCGATTTTCTTCGCGCGACTGGGCTGAATGGCCACTCTCCGCTGAGAAATTTGCAGCGTGGGTGAATCAAGTGAATGGTAATGGTAATGTCGTCAATCTTTTTATGGATTACGAGACGTTTGGAGAGCATCAGTGGGAGGATACGGGCATCTTCCATTTCCTTCGCGCACTTCCTGGGGAAATATTAAAACACCCTGATAATGATTTTGTGACGCCAACTGAGGCTGCAGAACGTTATCCAGTGATGGGGGAATTTGATGCACACAATTTCGTCTCATGGGCTGATGTTGAGCGCGATCTTTCGGCATGGCTTTCGAATGGAATGCAACATGAAGCGATCAATAATATTTACGCGCTTGAGGCAGACGTTCTTGCCTCAAAGGATGCAAAGATCATTGAAGATTGGCGAAAACTGCAGACATCAGATCATTTCTACTATATGTGCACAAAGTGGTTCGCTGATGGTGATGTGCATAAGTATTTTAATCCCTACGACACGCCATACGAAGCATTTATTGCATACAATAACGTACTCCATGATCTTAAATTGCGTATCGAATCTCGCCGTGCAGACATTAATGTGCGCAAGACGGTATCGGTAAAGAAAAAAGTTGTGACAGTTAAAAAACCTGCAGTAAGTAGAAGGAGGACAGTTGCTAAGATTCCCGCTCCTCGCAAAATGACTCCAAAGAAAAAGCGATAGAGCTCTCTGTCTATTTTTTTGATATAATACATCACAATGCCCAAGTCCCTCGCATTCGGTAATGGAAATGTTCTCATCTGCACAGACTCGTATGGGCGCGTCCGTGATTTTTACTTTCCATTTGTTGGCCTAGAGAATCATATTGGTGGTGCATATGCACACAAGATCGGAGTTTGGGTTGAGGGGCAGTTCTCTTGGCTTGATGATGGATCTTGGTCAATGGGAGTACGCTCAGATCTTGCATATACCGGACTTACGACTGCGCTTTCTTCGAGACTCGGTATAGAACTATCTTTTACCGATGTTCTTCATAATGAAAAAAATGTCTTTGTACGCAAAATAAAAGTATACAACAAATTCGAGCGTGAGAGAGAGATAAGGATTTTTGTGAATCATCAATTTGAGATCTATCACTCTGAAAAAGGCGATACGGCTTTTTATGATCCGGCAACAAATACGGTGATACATTACGAAGGAAGACGAGCGTTTCTTGTGAATGCACTGGTGAACGGTCATGGTTTTGATGATTACTCCGTTGGTATTTTCCAGATCGAAGGGAAGGAGGGTACTTATCGCGATGCCGAGGACGGGATCCTTTCCAAAAATTCCATCGAGCATGGACGTGTCGACTCAACGATCGGAGTTACCCTGAAGATCGCTTCGGGGAGTACAGAAACATTTCATTACTGGTTGGCTGCGGGAAAGTCTATCGATGAAGTAAAGGAATTGAATCAATTCGTCCTTCATAATACTCCTGACGATGTAATGAAATCTTCCCGTGACTATTGGCACGCATGGGTAGAGCGCAACGAATGGAATTTCTATGGTCTCGGCGAGAATATCATTGATCTTTTCAAAAAATCCCAATTTTATTTGCGGTCCCATGTTGATAAATTTGGCGGAGTTATCGCTTCGGGAGATTCTGATATGTTACAAGGAGGAAGAGATACGTACTCATACGTTTGGCCTCGAGATTCAGCCTATGTTGCAGTCACTCTTGATTGGATCGGCGATAGGCATAGCGCTCGCATGTTCTTCGAATTTTGTAAGAACGTCATCACTGAGGATGGTTATCTTATGCATAAATATCGTTCCGACTCTTCGCTTGGAAGCTCTTGGCATGGATGGATCGTCGCAGGTCATCCTGAACTGCCTATTCAGGAGGATGAAACTGCACTCATACTTTGGGCGCTCTGGGAACATTGGTTGATATCAAAAGATCTTGATTTCATCGAATCTATTTATGATTCTTTCATCAAGAAGGCTGCGACATTCCTTGCTTCATATCGAGATCCTTATACGGGTCTTCCGAAGCCATCATATAATCTTTGGGAGGAAAAATTCGGAGTACACACATATACGGCATCGACTGTGTATGCGGGCCTTAAGGCTGCTGCGCGTTTCGCTGAAATTTTGGGCAAAGAACGGAGTGAGCACAATTTTGATAGCGTCGCGGATGAGATGCAGAGTGCGATCATGAAACATCTTTATGATGAACAAACGGGGATGTTCTATCGATCCCTTATTATCGACCCGCACGGTATGACCATCTATGATCGAACGGTCGACTCATCAAACGCCTACGGAGTCTTTCTTTTTGGAGTTCTTCCTCCTGAAGATGAACGATTGGTGAAAGCAATGGAACTCACAAAAGAAAAACTCACTGTTCGCACTCCCGTCGGGGGAATTGCTCGCTACGAAGGTGACCAATATTTTCGCTCCGTTCCTGATGTTCCTGGAAATCCTTGGTTCATCACAACGCTTTGGTATACGCAATACGCTATCGCGCTTGCAAAGAACGATCATGATCTTGATCAAGTTCGTGCAGATCTTAATTGGGTTGAACGAAATGCCCTTCGTTCCGGTATCTTGTCAGAGCAATTAAATCCTTATACTCGTGATCAAGTAAGTGCAGCTCCACTTACGTGGAGCCATGCTGAATATATACGTACGGTCATTATGTACATGAGAAAATTAAAAGAGTTAGGTATTATTGTTGACTAAAGATCTAAAATAGCATGGGACAAGCGCTTCAATTTATATATCACACAAAAGAAACTTTAGGTGAAGTGCCCGAAGTTCTTCGTGCTTATGTGCAGGAACTCGGTGTTATTGCCGGTAATGATTCGGAGGACTACTCATCTCATGAACACTTGATACGACTTCCGCGAGACTCAAAGATATTCACTCGTGCACAAAGTGCAGCTGATAAATATAAGACCGATCATCTGAAGTATGTTGTTGTCATCGGTATTGGTGGCTCAAACTTGGGTGCGAAAGCTGTGTATGATGCACTTCGTGGGCAACTCGACTATCTTGGTGCGGGGCATCCTAAAATGCTTTTTGCTGACACCATCTCAGAGTCATTCCTCGAAGATATGATGGCGCTTTTTCTGCGTACACTCACCAAGTCAAATGAGATCGTCATCAATCTTGTAAGTAAGTCCGGTGCAACCACCGAGAGTGTTGCAAATTTTGAACTACTTTATCAAGCACTTCACGCTCGGTTTCCTGATATTTCCTCCCGCATCGTCGTGACAACAGATTTTGAATCAGGGCTTTGGCATGAGGCTCACCGCTTGGGATTTGACCTGCTCACCATTCCTAAGGAGGTTGGGGGTCGGTATTCAGTATTTTCGTCGGTCGGTACTTTTCCTCTTCTTCTTGCGGGTGTAGATGTTACAACGCTGCGTCTTGGTGCAAGTGAAATGCTTTCCTTGTGTGTAAGCGATGATGTAGAGGAAAATCCCGCTCTACGGTCCGCGCAGCTGATGTATGACGCGATGCACCACGGTGCATCGATGTACAATATATTTCTTTTTAACCCTGAAATGGAATCATTAGGAAAGTGGGAGCGTCAGCTTATTGGAGAGAGCCTCGGAAAGGAAAAAGATATCGATGGAAATGTTGTCCACGCGGGGATCACTCCGATCGTTTCTGTTGGCTCCACAGATCTTCACTCAATGGCACAGCTTTACTTTGGTGGGCCAAGGGATAAGTTCACAGTGCTTGTTCATGCGCCATCATGCGCATCGCTTCACCTCCCTGAAAATGGTCTATTCGAGGGTCTTGTGGCGGGGCTTCCAATGAAGACTCCGGATGATATTATGCAAGCCATCATCGGTGGCGTGCGATCTGCTTACGAGAAAAATTCACTTCCATTTATGGAGGTGCAATTCGAAACACTTTCTCCGCGTTGTTTGGGGGCATATCTCATGTGGCGCATGATCACGGTTATGTATCTCGCAAAACTTCTTCGGGTGAATGCATTTGATCAGCCAAATGTGGAGGATTATAAGATCACAACAAAGGAATTACTCCTCGGTTGAGTATAATTATTTTTTAATATGTACATTCTTTTTGATATTGGTGGAACAAATATGCGCGTCGCACTTTCTCGTGATGGGGAAACTTTTGAGGAACCGAAGATCATTCCTACTCCAAAAGATTTTGATCAGGGTGTTGCTGCGATCAAGAAGATCACTGAAGAGGTATCTCA
>Ga0208374_1000309_pt1 | contig 24630 bp, 24 predicted proteins | sample RifOxyC3_FD_184037 | JGI IMG/M metagenome (GOLD analysis project Ga0208374, IMG submission 184037) | Groundwater microbial communities from Rifle, Colorado - Rifle Oxygen_injection C3 (SPAdes) | ecosystem: Environmental > Aquatic > Deep subsurface > Groundwater | place: Rifle, Colorado, USA...
GGATTCCGTCGGCTCGCAACTGTTCTTGAAATGACAGCCAACGCCGCTGGCCTACTACAGGAGATCGTTGATCGCAACGGAGGGATGGTAAATGCGTATAATAGATAGGTCGGTGACCCCGGCCTTCCCAGATCCGCGGTCATCGACCGCGGCTACCGGGCAGCCCAAACAAAAATCGGTCTCACACCCTCCGGTGTTCGGGCAGGGTTAGACCCCATAGCAAAGCGAAGGGTCATGTCGTAGTTTTGAGCCAGCAGAACAGAAAAAGGAACGGTCATGAAGATGGATGTGTTGAGGATCCTCGGTATGGTGGCCGTTGTCGGCGTAGTAATCGCGCTCGGATGCAGGCGGCAGCCTGGGGTTGAGTCGGTTGGAATGAACGGGCTTGCAGGCACGAATTCGAGTGTCATTCCCTCGCTGCCGTCAGGTGAAGTCCCCGCTATAATGTCGCCTATTCTGATGGTGTGGCGGGATGCCGTCTCTGGCCAGATCAAATCACGCACTTTGCCACTGGGGACGGAGTCAGGAATCGCACTCAATCCAACGTCCAGCTCCCGTGAAGCAACGGTAACCATGCCGGCGAAGATAGACCTCGGTGCAATCGTTGCTTCGGAATGAACCCTTCAAGCGTTGCTCCCCTTCGACCCATATTTCCATCCCGCATTCCTGCTGGTTGCGATCTTCACACCCCTCCCGTCAATCTCTCATCCCTATCCTGTGTATCCTGTCAACTCTCCTGCTTCCCCATCCACACAGATAGGGCCAGTCGGAAATGTTAAATGTTCAGGCATATTTGCCATTTATATCCACCCTGAAGCGCCTTATGATAGGGGTCGGTTGTTTGTGATTTCAAACAACCAGTCGGGTGGATTATGCGTATGGCCTGTCGGACATCACGTTGGATTGGCTGGTGGATCGGTGCGGTAGCCGGGACCACCAATCTCCTCGCCGCCGTCTGCACCTGGAACGGCGCGGGAGCCGACTCCCTCGCTTCAACCCCGGCAAACTGGGTCGCATCCATTGCCCCCACCGCGACTGTCGATGAGGTGCTCCTGGACGGCACCTCCGGCAAACCGGTGACCTGGAACCTGACCAACACCGTGGCAGCCTGGACCCAGGCATCAACCTTCACCGGCACCGTCACCATCGCCACCACCTACGCCGCCCCGTTCACCAACCTCCACATCCTGGGCAACTGCACCCTCAACCGGGGAACCTGGAACCACAACCTGAACGCAGGATCGGAAATCTCCCGGCTGCATGTGACCGTCGGCGGGGACTTCACCCAGGGAACCGGGGCAACCATCAATGTCAACGGGCGCGGCTACGGGCCCGGCCAGGGACCCGGCCGCGGCGAGTCCGGCAACAACAACACCCGGCCCGCCGCCAGTTACGGCGGCCTGGGCGGCAATTCCCTGAACCCCGGATTCCCTTATTTCCCCACCTACGGGGACATATATAACCCGACAAATCTTGGTAGCGGGGCGTATTCAGCGGGCGGCGGAGCCGTGCGCCTGATCGTCAAGGGGACCGCCACCATCAACGGAACGATCTCCTCCAGCCGGAACCTTACCCCCAACCTGGCCGAAGGTTCCGGCGGATCAATCTGGATCACCACGGCCGCTCTCAGCGGAACCGGTCTGTTGGATGTTGGACTTCCCCTGGGAGGTGGTGGAACCGCTCAATGCGGGGGCGGCGGTGGACGGATTGCCGTGATTCTAACCAATGGCACCTCGTTCGCCGGGGTCCGGATGCAGGCCTATGGCGGCAAGCCGTCCACATCATCATCGCTTCGCGGCGCCGCCGGCACCATTTACCGGCAAACCGCAACCCAAAGTGATGGCCAGGGCACGTTGACCATCGACAACAACCAGGTCCTGACCACCACCCGCACCCTGTTGACACCCTTTCAATCCAATCTGAACGCTTTTACATCGGTAATCATAACCAACCGGGGACGGCTGGGCCTCAACACGAACACGGTCTGGAATCTTTTTCCGAGTGGCGCCAACCTGCTGGCCTACGGATCCTCCGCCTCCTATATCGCACTCATTCATACCAATCATGTCAGCTTCCCGGCATCACCCGTCATTTCGCGTTACACCCTGTACCTGTATACCAACCTGAACGTCCGGGGCGACCTGACCGTCACCAATGCCACCCTGCATATTCGTTCCATGGTCCACCCCAACCTGACCGTGAACGGCCACCTGACAATCTCAACCAACGGCAGCATCACCCACGAGTCCGCCAACGAAGCCTATCGCCTGGTCATGCAGGTGAACAGCAACCTGGTGATCCAGCAGGGCGGAACGCTCTATGCCGACGGGATAGGATTCTCGCCCGGGACCGGTCCCGGCAAAGGCGATTCCCAGAATTCCAATACCAAACCAGCCGCCAGTCATGGCGGACTTGGCGCACCGAAACCCGGGGTTGCCGGTCAGCCGGTCACCTACGGATCCATCTTCACCCCGACCAATTTCGGGAGCGGGGGCCAGGTCTACGGCGGCGGGGCCATCCAGGCCACCGTCGGCGGAACCACCACGCTGGACGGCATGATCTCCGCCATGACCGCCACACCCGGCCTCGCCGGGGCAGCCGGCGGATCCGTCTACCTGACGACCACCGCCCTCCAGGGCAACGGAATGATCCGGGCTTATCCACCCGCCTTCAGCCCCTCAAGCGCACAATACGGGGGCGGCGGCGGCCGTATCGCCGTGTATCTCACGGGTTCATCGTCCTTTGGTTCCGTCGCCATGCGCGCCTGGGGACACAGTGTCAACCGTGCCGCACCCTATCCCGGCGCGGCGGGAACGGTATACCGCCAGACCGCCGCACAAGGCGCCGGTCGCGGAACCCTGATGGTTGACAACAACATAGCCCAGTCCACCTCGACAAACATCACCACCCAGTTGCCCCCCGTCATCCAGACACCACCGGATGACCTCCGTTACGTGACCCTGGTGATGACCAACCGGGCACGCGTGGAATTGACCGGGGACCTGCGCATGGGTGACCTGCTCATTGCGGGCGCCAACCCGCGGCTCCATCTTCGCGGCTATACCCTGCGGTTACAGGCCTCCTACCACGACAGTTGGGGCTCAACCAACAACGTCGTGTATGAAGGCGGCCGCATCATCTGGGCGGTTCCCGGCATGCTCATCCTCCTGCGATGAAGACATTCAAGCCGCCGGCCCAGATCATGCGTCGCATCCGGAACATCCCGGAACCGTCGCATTATTACACCGGCATTCCATTCGAACCATTCCCCCTGCCGGCCAACATCCTCCTGTTCTGCCGCCGAACCCGGGCCACCACCCCCACCCGCATCAGCCTCCATCACCGCCATGTACTGATCCTCAACCTGCAAACCCGCGGGTCCGTCCTCCTGGAACAGCACCTGGTGGATTTCCGCCCCGGCGAAGCCCTCCTGATCATGCCCTACCAGTATCACAACTGCGCCATCTTCGATCACGAGCGGTTGAACTGGCTGTTCGTAACATTCGAAATGGACACCCCGCCCCTGCTGCAGGACCTGCGCGATCATCCGGTGCCGGTCCCGGCGGACGCCTGGCCCTTGTGCCGGGAGATCATCGATCTATTCCTGGCCACCGATCATAACGGACCACGCCAGCGGATTGCCTTATCGCTCGCGCTGGGATCGATGCTCTGTCAGCTGGCCGAAGCCGCCCCCCCTCCCGTCCCCCCCGCCGCCCAATCCAGCCGGGTGATCAGCCATGGGGAGATGGTCGTGCGCGACGCCTGCCGGTTCATCAATGACAGCCTGCAAACCGCCATCCATGTTGATGACGTGGCAAGCGCCGTCGGCCTGTCGCCCAGCCGTCTGCGCCAGGTGTTCCGGGCCACGATCGGCATGAGCCTGGGCCGCTATCTTCGCGAGACCCGCCTGTTCCGTGCCGCCAAGCTGCTCCGCCACACCGACATGACCATCTCGGCCATCGCCACGGCCTGCGGCTTCGAATCGATCTACTCGTTCAGCCGCACCTTCCGGCAGGAAACCCGCCAAACCCCCACCGCCTTCCGCAACGATCCCACCCTGTCCTGGCTTCCCCGTCACACCCATCGGCCTTAATCCGAGCGTGTCTCATGGTGTCTCCTCTCTGGGACCGGAAACACCAGGTGCAATTTCCGTAAATATTTTGTCTGTCCCGAATGGCACTTCGTTAAGCGCTTCCTTCGATCGCGGCTCGCGAGGACGCTCGCCCTCCAAGCTGGTTACATCCCTTTTCGATTGAAAGTCTTAAGGGCGAGCGTCCTCGCGAGCCGTCTTCCACAGGGTCGAAAAGTAAGATTAACTTGGCGCCATGCTTGTCTGTCCCAGATATTTTGATATCGCTTGATGCATTTGCCCTGCAAAAACCTTGAATCGCCGACGGCAAGGATGTATCTTCTTTGTAGATACAGGAGGATGATCGTGAAAACGACGATTCAGAAGTGGGGAAACAGTCTGGCGGTACGAATCCCGAAGGCGTTCGTAAAAGAATCGCACGTCGCCTACGGCACGGCGGTTGATCTTTCCGTCATCGACGGAAAGATCGTCCTCGATCCGCATCCGGAACCTGAGTACCGGCTGGAGGACTTGCTGAAGGGTGTGACGAAGCGGAACCTGCATGCGGAAGTTGAGTCCGGTGGACCCGTCGGACAGGAGGTTTGGTGATGGCTGTTTACTGTCCCCGCCGGGGAGACGTGGTCTGGATTTCATTCAACCCCCAGGCAGGACATGAGCAGGCCGGGCACCGCCCGGCACTTGTGCTCTCCCCGGAGGCGTATAACCGCAAGGTCGGTCTGGCCATCCTTTGTCCGGTGACCAACCAGATCAAGGGCTATCCATTTGAGGTAAACGTGCCACCCGGCCTCAAGGTCGCCGGCGCTGTTCTTTCCGACCAGGTCAAGAGCCTGGACTGGAAGGCACGCGGGGTGTCGTTTCTCTGTTCCCTCCCGGAAACCGTCGTGCAACAGGTGCTGAACAAAGTCGGCACCCTGCTTGATGCGTGAATCGAAGAATCCAGTTCGGTGGAACCGGCCCGCGGGCCAGTCTGGATCGGCGAATTATACCGTGCCCGGATAATCCGGCCCATCAACGGCTGGAAGGCGCGCTTTCGGCTTGCGGCGCCACGCGAACAGCCGGCGGAAGAATTCGAGGATGGCACGCCCGATGCGGCGTAACAACGACGGGTGGAGCAGCCGCTCAAGGCGCCGGTATCCTTCCAGCAATTCCTCCGGCGTGAAATCCTTCCGGTGAACATTCTCCTCCAGTTCCAACTGGAGCTTCTCCACCTCCGAGGATTTTTCGACGACATACGCCTCAATATGCTGCCATCCCAATTCCCGCGCAGCCAGGTACCGGCGGTGTCCCGCAATCAGTTCGTTCTCCCGGGAGATGGTGATCGGATTGAGCTGGCCATGCCGGCGAAGACTCTCCATCAGCGGCTTGAGATCACCCAGCTCGGTCCGGACACGGTATTTAACGGTTACATCCTCCATGCGTACTTTCATCGTCGCCTCCTGCCGGACATCACGATGCCGGAAATTATTGTCGTCCGCAAATCATGCATGCCCGCTTTCGATTCCAAACAATCGACAGGCGTTGCGCGTGGTCACCGCTGCCAGGTGTTCCGCCGCAACACCCCGGACCTGCGCCAGCAGGTTCGCTATATGTACCACAAAGGCGGGCTCATTGGCCTGCCCCCGCACCGGGACCGGCGCCAGGAACGGCGTGTCCGTCTCAATCAACAGCCGGTCCTCCGGCACATACGCCGCCACCTGCCGCAACGGATCCGCATTGCGGAAGGTGACAATGCCACTGAAACTGATATGCCAGCCAAGATCCAGCAGCTTGCCGGCGAGCAACCGGTCCCCCGTGAATGAATGGATCACCCCGGGCCCCGCCACCGGCTGGCCCGGCCGGGCGGCATGCCGCCCCAACACCTCCAGCAGTACCCGGTCCGCTTCACGGGTATGTACCACCGCCGGCTTACCGAGTTTTAAGGCCAGTTCAAGCTGGGCTTCCAACCACGCCGCCTGCCGCTCCGCGGTGTCCGGATGATAGTGCAGATCAATGCCGATCTCCCCCACCCCTGCCACCCGGACACCTTCCGCCTCGGCTGACCGGATGGCGTGTTCCAGGGTCTGCATGTCATGGACCAGCCCGGAGGTATCGCCCGCCTGGTGCGCGTGGTCCCGGTTAAATCCCAGGGTCACACCCGCCACCAGGGGAAACCGCCGGGCAGCCTCACAGGCGGCCTGATCGGAGTCCGGCGCCCCACCAACCGCCAGTATCCGCCGGACCCCTGCCTGCACGGCGCGCTCAAAGACCGCCGCCGGATCAGCGCCTCCCGCCGACAGGAAATCCACATGGACATGGGTGTCGAACAGATTCACGCGGGACCCGGCCCCCCCTCCAGAATCAGGACGGCCACATCCAGATAGGCCAGTCGGACCCCGGTATCGATGGTAACCGAGCCGCGCACCGGGCGGCCGATATGCGCGCCGACGGTACGCCAACGACCGGTAGGTTCCAGCAGCCGGACACGCCGGATCGGGAAAGCGGGCCTGGCCAGCCGGATGGCCAGCGATTCCACGGCGTCCGGCATCAGGTTCCAGGCGCCCACGATCAGCCGGTCCGGTTGTTCAACCAGCAACGGATACACGAGTGGAGCATCCGGCACCACCAGCGGCAACGGCCCGCGGCCGGCCCATACCAGCGCATCCCACACCTGCGCCTGACGCGGACGGCACAGGAAGGACGGTGATTCATAGGCCGGGAATACTACCCCCAGGCTGGCGACTTGGCCGGCCTGGCTGTCGACGGGAATCGTAACCACCCGTCCCCCCTGCTTGTTTTCGAACACCACGACGCCGTGCCCGCGTACCTCGTTCCGGTAGCCGCGCAGGCAGGACACCACCCGGGCCCCCGCCCGCCGCTTGAACTGCCAGGCCCGGCCCGTGTAGCGGGCATTGATCACGTCGCCGCGGATCCCGCCGAACCGCGGGTCCTCGATGGTTTCGACCGCCGCGACCACGTCGTCAATCCGCCGCTCGAACCCGATCCAGGCGCCATACCCCATGCGGATCAGCGATTCCGCCGCCCGGGCATCGAGGATGACCCCTCCCGACAGCACGGTGCGCAACCGGTCGCCCGACAGGCATTCGACCTGCTCCCCGGCCAAGGCGTGTACCCCGCCGGTCCCGTACCGGGTCGCCATGCCCATCAGGGGCAGGGCCTGGTCCCACGGCCGGTTGCGCATGAGGAAAATCGGTTTCGATTCGCCGCCGGTATGCCGGGCATGCCGGGCGCTGTGCTCGTGCCAGAACAACGCGATGCCGCGCGACTGGTCCGGCTGTATGCCGAGATCGGCGATGGCCTGCAAGGCGGGCTTGATGTCGCCCAGCAGCGGGGCCCACGGATCCTCGCGCTGTGTCTCCAGGTCCAGCCGCCCGCCGAAGCGGTAGATGGAGAAGGTCACTTCCGGGATGCCGAGCAACTGGCCCAGCATGAGGTTGGCACGGACCACGGCGGTCGATTTCCCGAACCGCGAATGCGGGTAGTTCTCGATTTCCGGCGCGAGGGCCGTCCCCTGCGGCAACACCTCCTGCGCAAGCCGCGTGTGGTTGAAGGCGGCGGCCATGCCGGGCCCCGTGGATTCCACGTAGGGACCAATGGACGGGCGGAACATCGGCGCCGGAACACCCAGCGCTTCGACCAGGTCGGCCCAGCACCGTCCCTCGGCCGCATGCGCCTCCGCATTGGAATGCATCAGGCAGACCCGCGTGGAGGGGCTGACCGCATGCACGGCGGCGGCGAGCATGCCGACGACTTCCCGCTCCAGCGTATGCTGGTAATCGAGCCAGGCGTCGCGTACCGGGTTCGGCGGATCCGCGAGGATGGCGGCCAGCAGTGCCGCCCGGTCAAGGCGCTGCCCGGTGCGCCGCCGCATCTCCTTCAGGCAGACGGGACAGAAACAGGGGCTGTGCATGTCGGCACGCAGGGTGGCCCGGACATCGTCGTCGATCCAGATACGGTCCGGCTCCAGCGCGGCATAGGCCCGGTACATGCCCGACACCTGCCCGCGCCACGCGGGACAGCGCGGACAGGCCGCGGACCGGCTGGTCCGGCCATCCACCGACACTGCCCACCGGAACTTGAACCGGCTGCGCAGGTCGCGGGGATATCCCGGAAACTCGCTGAACGACATCGTCCACCACAGGTTGATCGACGGGGCAACCCCGGCACGCCGCAGCCGGGCAAAAACGGGACGGAGCACCGTCACCATCCGGCGATGATCGGCGCCGGTGCCCAGTCCGTCCGACCGTTCCTCGGCATGCGGCACGAAGAACATCACCTCGTCGATGCGGCCGCGGCGTATCACCCGCCACAGGGCGCGCTCCTCGATGCGCCACCGGTCGGGGGTCAGGGTGGCACGCAGGTGGTAACGTACGGGCATGCTGGTTCCGTTCAATCGGTTCATTGGCATTCCTTCCGGTTGCCGGATCAGGCCGGCAACGGTTTGGTGTAGATCACCTTGTCATCACCCACGCCATAGAAATCGGGGACCCGTGCCGCCTGTCGGTATCCCCGACGCTCATAGAAGGTCCGGGTGGGCGTGTAGACGGCGCGGCCGGCGGTTTCCACCACCGACAGCCGCCCTCCCCGCTCGGTAATGAGGCGTTCCGCGTGGGCCATCAGGGCCTTGCCGATCCCCTTGCCCTGGAAGGCGGGATCGGTGGCCAGCCAGTAGACATCGAAGGTTCCGACCGTGCAGGGGGTCGGCCCGAAACACACCCACCCGACCGGGCGGTTGTCCCGCATAAACGTGTACGATTGGTAATGTCCGTTCTCACCGCGGACCAGGGCATCGTCCAGCACTTCCTCGGCAATGACGATCTCATCGGGCCGGAACACGTTGGTATCCGTGATCAGCTTGAGGATGGCATCCCGGTCCTCGTTCACGGTCCACCGGATATCCTCGGGGCCGCCCGCCGTACGGGTCCGCCGGCGGGACCGGCGGACATGCTTTTTCCGGAGCTCGAACCGCGACCAGGCATTTTCCACCACTGCCTTGACGAACCGCTCATAGGGAATGCGGCCGGCCTTGAGCGCGGCGGCAAACCCGGCATCAAGGGAGATGTCGGGGTTGGCGTTGATCTCCAGCACGAAGGGTTCCAGGTCCGCGTTGAGCCGCATGTCCACCCGCGCGTAATCGCGCGCCTCGACCGCCTGCCAGGCCATCAGGGCTTGTTCGCGGATCCGGTCGGCCACCGCCGGGGGCAGGTCGGCCGGCACCTTGCGCGGCGTGTTCTGGTACTGGAAGGAATCCTTCAACCACTTGGCGGAATAGTCCACGATCCGGGGCTGACCGGCAGGAAACGCCCCGAAATCGATTTCCGCCAGAGGCATGATCCGGACCGAACCACCTTCGCGCAGAATCGACACATTGATTTCGCGGCCGTCGATGTATTGCTCGATCAGTGCCGGCACCTGGAACATCGTATGGATCTTGCGCACCACCTCGGGAATGGAAGCGGTGGCGGACAGGGCCACCATCGAGGACGGTTCGATTCCCTCGCTGGCGTCGGCCTGGACCGGCTTGATGAACCAGGGACCCGGCGGCAGGCGGGCCGGGTCCGGTTCCACACCGACCGGCACAATGCAGCCGGACGGGACCACCACCCCGTAGGCACGCAGCAGGTGCTTGCACAGCCACTTGTTATGGGTGAATTCAAAACAGGCGGAGCTTTCACCCGTGCAGGAGCGGCCCATGGCCTCGCATACCGCGGGCACGCTGTTGACCGCATGCACATCGCCGCCGAGCCCCTCGACCAGGTTGAACACGATGGGTTCCGGGCTGCCGTTGAGCAGGCTGGGTATATCCTTGAGCACGAGGATGCCGGCGCTCCGCCAGGGGATCCCCAGCTTGTCCAGCGCCTCGCCGACGACATGGACCTCGTCGAGGACGCTTTCGTCCGATTCGAGTCCGACACGGGATGCGTAATCCACCGCGGGTTGAGGCTCGTTGTATAAAATCAGTACGCTGACCAGCGGATCCATGTTCCGGTTCCCCATTCTTCCGGTTGTCGTCTTAACGCAGCCCGTAGCGGCGTACCGCACTGCCGATGATACGGGCCAGCAGTTCCCGGTACCGCATGCCTTCCTGGGTTGCAATCATCGGCAGGTCCGAATGCTGGGGGTGCAGACCGGGCAGCGGGTTGATTTCCATGAACGACGGCCGGCCGCGGTGGTCCAGGCGGACATCCGACCGGGAGGCATCCCGGCATTCCAGCGCGCGGTGTGCCGCCAGTGCCAGGGCTTCCACCTTGCGGCGCAGGGTGCCATGTTCCGGGGGGCCATACTCAACGTATTGCTCGCATTGTTCCTTGATCGCGTACGAGTAATCGCGGGTGGGTGTGTCGGCCTTGATGCGCACCTCCATTGTGCCCAGCACCCGGGCGGCGGCGCCGGTCCCGAGCACCGCGGTGGTGAATTCCCGGCCCGGCAAATATTCCTCCACCAGCACCGGCTGGGCAAACCGCCGGATCAGCCGGCGGCACACGGACAACAGCGCCTGCGGCGTGTCGATCCGCGAGGCGGTGTCGACGCCCTTGCCGGTTCCCTCCGCCAGCGGTTTGGCAAACAATGGGTAGCGCAGGCGCACTCCGGCACAATCAGCCGGTTTCGCGATCACGGCAAATGCCGGCGTCGGCAGACCGGCGGCCTGGACCAGCCGCTTGGTGGCGGCCTTGTCCAGCGTGATGGCGCACGTCAGCGGGTCCGAGAAGGTGTAGGGAATGCCGTAGAGCTCCAGCAGGCAGGGAACCTGGGCTTCACGGCTCCGCCCCTGCACGCCCTCGGCAATGGTAAAGACCAGATCCCACCGGTCCCCCTTGACCAGGCGACTGCACAGGGCGCGGGCATGGCCGATCCGGTCGGTTCGGTATCCCAGGGAGCGGATTCCCTTCTCGAGGGCGTCCAGGGTGGCGTCGAAATCGAATTCCGCCACCTGTTCCTCGGTATACCCCTCGGCCAGGTAATCCGAACGTAGATCGTAGACCAGCCCGATATGCATTCGCTTCATGCCCGCATCCATTTCCGGCCTGGCCCGATCCCGCAACCCTGTCCGACGCCTGCGCGCCGTCAAAGGGTGAGTTCGCCCTGCCGTTGTTCGGGGATTCCCCGCTGTCGCCGGGCATGCCGCACGGTGTTTTGCGGCTGGATCTTGGAATAGTTCCCCGACGACAACTCCCATACGCCCGGCGCCGATTCGTCGGACGCCTGGCGTCCGACGGTCCCGCCCCGGCCATGCAACCCGGGCTCCGGATAGGCCACCAGCATCCCTTCGAAATTACGCAACACGGTATGCGTGGGGCTCATCGACACGATGTAGTTCGGGCTGACCGGGATTTTTCCGCCTCCGTGGGGTGCATCCACCACGAAGGACGGTATGGCCAGGCCGCTCAACCGGCCGCGCAGGTATTCCATGATCTCGATGCCGCGCGTCAACGGCGTCCGGAAGTGCTCCACGCCGCGCACCAGGTCGCACTGGAACATATAGTACGGGCGCACCCGCATCCGCACCAGGCCCCGGCACAGGGTTTCCATGACCACGGGGTCATCGTTGACACCCTTCAGCAACACGGTCTGGTTGCCCATCGGAATGCCGGCATCCGCCAGGCGGGTACAGGCCTCCACCGCCGCCGGCGTCAGTTCCGCCGGATGGTTGAAATGCGTGTTCACATACACCGGGTGATACCGGCGCAGCATGGTCACCAGTTCATCGGTGATGCGCATCGGCATCACCACCGGCGTGCGCGTGCCTACACGGATGATGTCCACCGTCGGCACGCTCCGGATCGCCGACAGGATGGATTCAAGCGCCTGGGTCGGCAGGGTGAACGGATCACCACCGGACACGATGACATCGTGGATTTCAGGATGCTCGGTCAGGTAGCGCGTGACCTGCTTGAGGCGCGCGGGCGTGATCCCGCTTTCGCGGTGTCCCGCCACCCGCTTGCGCGTGCAGTGCCGGCAATACATCGAACACATCGTGGTGGCGATCAGGAGGGCACGGTCCGTGTACCGGTGCACCAGGCCCGGGATCGGCATGTCCGCATCCTCTTCGAGCGGATCGTCCGACAGGCAGACCGGCTCGATCAATTCCTCCATCTGCGGGACACTCATCCGGAAAATCGGATCCGTGTTGTCGCACCGCTGGATCAAGGAAGCATAATACGGCGTGATGGCCATCGGGAACCGGGCAGTGGCTTCGGCCACCCCGGCAATATCAAGATCGGGAAACAGGGTCTTAAGCTGGGAAACCCGGCGAACCCGGTTGCGGACCTGCCAACGCCAGTCGCTCCAATCCGCCACCTCGGGAAGCCGCGCCGCCACGGATGACAGAACACCGGTCGACGGATTCTGCTCCACGGTCAGGGTGCTACTCGGCGGAGGTTGGTCGCACGAATTCTCACCTTCAGGTGAAGTCGCGTGCTGCATGTTCCCTATCTCCTTTCCAGTCCCGCGACGGTTGGTTCCGCCACGGGTACGGGTGCTGCATGTTGTTCCCTGTCACGATCTCCCAGGAAGGCCGTGGCACGCGACAGGAAGGCCTGCTGGGCCGCCATATCGTTGCGATCCGCACCACCACCATTCTGACCCAGCATGGCCATCGCCAGCCAACCGGATACCGAACCGATCAACGCACACACCAGGCGGCGCACCCCGTCGGGGGTCACGGCGAGAAACGGCTTCAACCGCCGATCCACATCCGCCAGGTATTCAACAAACGGCTGTTCCAACCCCTGCGCATCCGATTTCTGCAACTGGAGAAACAGACGCCCGTGAAAAAATAACAGGAAAGCATCCCGCTGCGCCATGCTGAATGCGCGATGCACCTTGAACAAGCTGTCGAGCGATTCACTGAGCTGACGCGGCTGGCCCCATTGTTCACGCATCATCACCGTCAGGGTGTTGACCGCCTCCCGCATCAACACCACGACCACATCCGACTTGCTCCGGAAATGCTTGTAGAAGGTACCCTTGCCAAGATCCGCACGCTCGGTGATATCTTCGATCGTGGTGGCATCCACCCCACGCTCGGCAAACAACAAAAGCGCCGACTGCAACAGGCGCTTCCGGGTCCGCTGCGTACGCTTTTGTGTCCGGTTTACCGGACCAACACTTGACTGGTCTGCACTTATCATTGATTTACTGGGGCACTGTTTATTCAAAAACGACCGGAACGTCAATAGTGAAAATATAGTCGCCGGAGACTTTTTATTTCACCGCTAGACGCGATTTCCCCATTTTCTCCAATACCCCCTTTATATAGGGGGTGTAACGAGGATACCCCCAAGGGGAAGGAAGAAGAAAATTTTCCTCCCATCCCGTAAATCTCTCATCCCCATCCTGTGTATCCTGTCAAACTCTTACCACCCTGGACCAGACGGCGACAGGGCGCTTCACACCTCATGATTCCCGAAAATTTCCCATCTGAATACTGTCCTCTGAAAACTGAATACTTCCCCCTCCCGTTGACACCCCGTCCCGTTCCCCTTGACGTCATGCGGCCGGCTCATTACAGTTTCCGCTCCGACAACCGAAGGGTACCGGCTTGATGAGCCGGCAAACCCGATCGGACCGGACAGGAAGGGAACCATGAGCAAACAGTCATATCGTATTGCAGTAATCGGCGGGGATGGAACCGGACCGGAATGCACGGCTGAGGCCGTCAAGGTGCTGAAGGTTGCAGCCAAACGGTTCAACTTCAAACTGGATTTGACGGATTTCGATTTCGGCGGAGCCCGCTATCTCCGAACCCACGAAGTGATTCCCGACTCGGCCGTGGATGAACTCCGGAAATTCGATTCCATCCTGCTGGGCGCCATCGGGCATCCCGACGTAAAGCCCGGCATCCTGGAAAAAGGCATCCTGCTGCGGCTCCGGTTCGACCTTGACCAGTACATCAACCTGCGCCCGGTCAAGCTGTATCCCGGCGTGGAAACCCCGCTCCGCAACAAGGGCCCGGCCGACATCGATTACGTGGTCGTCCGCGAGAACACCGGCGACCTCTATACCGGCGCCGGCGGGTTCTCCATGAAGGGCACCCCGCATGAAGTGGCCATCCAGACCAGCGTGTATTCGTACCATCAGGTGGCACGCGCACTCCGCTATGCCTTTGAATACACCCGTGCGCGCGGCAGGAAAAAGACCCTGGCACTGTGCGGCAAGACCAACGTACTCACCTTTGTGTACGACCTGTGGGAACGCGTCTTCCATGAGATGGGCGCAAAGGAATTTCCCGACATCAAGCGGGAATATTACCACGTGGATGCCACCTGCATGTGGATGGTCAAAAACCCGGAATGGTTCGATGTGATCGTGACCGGCAACATGTTCGGCGATATCATCACGGACCTCGGGGCGATCACCCAGGGCGGCATGGGCATCGCCGCCGGCGGCAACATCAACCCGGAAGGCGTGAGCATGTTCGAGCCGATCGGCGGATCAGCGCCCAAGTATACCGGCCAGGGCGTGATCAACCCGCTGGCCGCCGTGTGCGCCGGCATGATGATGCTGGACACGCTCGGCCAGAAACAGGCGGCACAGACCATCGAACAGGCGGTCATGGACGTCACGGCACACAAGCTCAAGAGCCTCGCAGCAGGAAAAATGGGATATTCCACCTCCCAGGTCGGCGACCTGGTCGCTGAACGGGTGGCCGGCTGATTACCAAACGGTCGAAGCAACAGCGGGATTCAACGATGAAACAGTACCATTGTGCAGTGGTGGGTATCGGCGCGGTCGGAACCGAAATGATCCGTCTGCTCAAACAGCGGAAATTCCCGGTCAAGTCCCTGACCATCCTGGCCCGGAGTGAACGGACCGAGGTGATCGACGGGGAATCCTACCCGGTCAAGATGGCGTCTCCCGATGCCTTCAAGGGGATGGATTTCGCCTTCTTTGCAGGAACCGAGGGGTCCAAGGGCGCCTCCCAGACCCTCGGGTGGGAGGCCGTCAAGCACGGGTGCGTGGTGATCGATAACGGGGATGATTTCCGCATGGACCCACGGGTCCCGCTGGTGATACCGGAAATCAACCCCGACGCACTCAAACAGCACCAGGGTTTCATCGCAAACCCAAACTGCAGTACCATCATCGCCCTGATGGCGCTGGCGCCCCTGCACCGCGCCGCCGGCATCCGCCGGTTCGTGGCCAGCACCTATCAGGCGGTGTCCGGCACCGGCAGCGGCGCCATCCGGGAACTGGAAAACCAGGTACGGGACTGGGTGGCCGGAAAACCGCTCCAGCATGAGGCGTATCCCCACCCCATCGCGTTCAATGTCCTGCCCCAGATCGGAAGCGTCAAGGATGACTCCGGCGAGACCACCGAGGAATCCAAGATGCGCCGCGAAACCCACAAGATCCTGGGCGACGCCTCCATCCGGGTCACCGCGACCTGCGTACGGGTCCCCGTCTTCAACGGCCACAGCGAAGCACTGTTCGTCGAGCTCAACCGACCGTTGACCGTTGCACGGGCCCGCGAAATACTCGCGGCAACTCCCGGCGTCAAGGTCATGGACGACGCGAGCAAGGCGATCTATCCGATGCCGGTCCAGGCTTCCGGCTCGTATGAGGTGCTGGTCGGCCGGATCCGGCTGGACGCCAGTGTGGACAACGGCATGGCGCTGTTCGTGGCCGGCGACAACATCTGGAAGGGCGCCGCACAGAATGCCATCCAGATTGCCGAAACGCTGATTGCCTGACGCTGTCCAGCGCCGGATCGACATATGCTCACGTCACGGTAGGGACGGCTCGCCGAGCCGTCCGCGGCGCTTTCGGCGAAAGCGCCCTACCTTTTCGAAGGGTGTTTAAAATTGCCCCATGCCACCCATGCCGTGCATCAGGTTGCCTTCCCATGGCTGGGGTGCATTCCAGGGAATTTCAGAGTCGTCCGGGTCGGAGAAGGTTGCGCACCCTGACAGGCACCATCCCACCAGCGCCAGGCAACCGGCCACGGCCAGGAATCTGAACAGGCCGGTCATCCCGGTCACCGCTCGAACCGGATGATATCGCCCGGCTGAACGGGCAACTGCTGCCAGTTGATCAGGATGTCGGCGATACCGAGCTTCTGGTCCTTCTTGATCTGGAGCAGGCTCAGCTTGGTCACGAACTTCTCCGGTTCACCCGGCCGGATCACGATAAACTCCATGCGCGGAACCGGTCCGGAAAGGTCGTCACCCAGCAGTTCCTGCATGAACTCATCAGAGAACTCCACGACCACGAATTTCCATGCCTCGTTGACCGACGCGACCTTGCCCTTGAGCCCCGGAACAACCGGACGCGCCTGGCCGGGCGGCAGGACAACCGCCATGCCTTCCGGCACAATGCCGCCCGGGACCGACTGCGCCGTCACATCCGCCTGCCCCGGCTGGGGGGCCGTCGGCATGGCGCCGCCGGACATCCCGCCACCACCGCCCTGTTCGCGCAGGGTGGTGATTTCCTTCTTCAACTGGCGGACTTCGTCTTCCTTTTCCTGGATCTTCTCGTCTTTTTCATTGATCTGGTTCTGAGCATCGGTGAGGCGGTCCTGCAAGGCCTGTTTTTCCTCTTCCAGTTCCTGCACACGCGCCTTGAGTGCCTCGATTTCACCCTTCAACCGGGCGATCTCATTCTTATATTCCGTAATTTCCTTGAGCGAGAGCCGGTGCTCATGCTTCTTCTTGTTCAGTTCGTTGATGGTGTCGATCAATTCTTCACGCAGTTCCTTCAACTGCTGGCGGGTCTTGTTCAGCCGGCTGTACTGGCCGGTCGCCTTCTTGACGATCTCATCGATCAGGTTCTGCATCGTCCCCGCACCGGTGGTGGAAGGAAGGCCCGTGATCCCGTCCTGTACCACGGACCCGTCGATGGGATTAACCTGGTAATACGTCATCAGGTCGCGCTGACGATCATTGAGATTGATCGGGGCAATGTCCAGTTGTTCAAGTTCAAGGGCGTACCGGCGCCAGTATTCCTTACGTTCCGGATTATCCAGCACTTCATCGGTACAGGGGGAGATATCCCGTTCCGGGTACCGGGCTTCCTGGCCGGAAACAGGTTCCTTGTCCTCAATGGTGGACGCCAGCTGAAGCAGGGCATTTTCCAATTTCTGGGTGCGGCCTTTCAGCATTTCACGCCGGGAAAACAGCATGATTCCAAAGGTCAGGGCAACTCCGGAGAGGAGCATCAGGATTATCAACAACACTCGTAAAAATTTGCCCATGGGTAGTCCTTTCCCTTTCCAGGGACTGCCATGCTTACACCCCTCAACGCAACGGGTATGATTCCCCGAAACAAAAACGACTGTCAACGTTTTGTTTGCGTAAAATTCATGGTTTGAATAAGGTCCGATTCCGAACCCCTACAGGAGATTCCATCATGCGAGCCAGAAAAGCCTCCAAACGCAAGCCGGTTCCTGGCGCCTTATGGTTGCACCCCAAACTCCAGCCGTTGCCGTTCGGTCCCCACGGCCCGTTGGTTCGCCAGCTGAAACCGGGGGCAAAACCGGACCCGGTATGGGCGCCTTTTGATTTGCCCGGCCCGTTGGTTCGCCTGCCCGGCGGCACCTTGATGACCGTGGGACGCACCGGCGTCATGACCAGCCGTGACAGGGGCCGGAAATGGACCGAACATCCGCTGTTTACCTATGGCCCCAACGACAAGGAATATAAGATCAGCAACGAACGCGTGCTGTTCCGTACCGCCAAGGGCACCCTCATCCTGTCATTCCTCAACCTCAACGAACGCGTCTGGCTGTGGCGGAACGAACTCAAGGACGCCCTGCCGGGTACCCGTTGCCCGAATTACATCACCCGCAGCACCGATAACGGCCGGACCTGGCAGACACCCGTCATGCTTCACGAGGACTGGACCGGCGAACTGCGCAACATCATCCAGACACGCAGCGGCCGGATCGTCCTGTCATCCATGAAATTCCTGCATAATCCCGGTCGCCACTCCGTCCTCACCTACAGCTCCGGCGATGACGGTCAGACCTGGACCCCCAGCCACCTGATCGATCTCGGAGGATGCGGGCACCACGGCGGCGTCACCGAGGCCACCATTGAGGAATTGACCGATGGCCGCCTGCTGATGCTGCTCCGCACCAACTGGGGCCGGTTCTGGCAGGCTTTCTCCGAAGATGAAGGACAATCCTGGCGGGATATCGGGCCCACCGCCATCGACGCCTCCAGCGCGCCGGGCCTGCTCAAGCGCCTGGCCAGCGGACGATTACTCCTGATCTGGAACCGCCAGTACCCCGAAGGAAAACCATCGTTCCCCCGCTCCGGCGGCGACGGCATCTGGTCCGAAGTGCCGGTATCCAACCACCGCGAGGAACTTTCCATCGCTTTCTCAGAGGATGACGGCGCCACCTTCAGCGACCCCGTCGTCATCGCCCGCCGCAAAAATGCCTGGTTGAGCTACCCGCGCGTCCTGGAATATTCCCGTGGCCTGCTCTGGCTCACCACCATGCAGGGACCCGTCCGGGCAGCCTTCCGCGAATCCGATTTCGCGTAAACCAAAGACCTTACACCGCGATGACGCTGTTCAGCGTTCCCTGGCTGTTCGGCACCCATTCGGGGCAGTTGGGATCCACACGCCACTCGCCGTTCACCACGAATTTGTATTCATGGCGGCCCGGCGGCAGAACCAGCGTGGCCTTGAAGTGGCCGCTGTCCGGGTTGTCGCGCATCGGATGCCGCTTGTACTTCCAGTTGTTGAACGTCCCCGCCAGGTACACGCTGCTCCCCGGCTCCGTTTCCAGCAGAAAACTGACCTTCTTGCCTTTGACCGCTGCTTCTTGTTTCATCCCTTCGCCTCCCTTGATCGATTTACCGATCTCCCTGGCATACCCCGTCCGCAGTCTTTCCTGTCGCTCGAACCCCTCGTACAGGCTCCTGGCGCCATCCGATAGTGCCGTATCCGCCATGTGCCGCGCATACGCCAGAAACGGAAAGTCACGCATCAACCTACGGCTCGTTTGAACCATCACGCCCATACCCGTAACCCCGCTCGTTACACCACCTGGATCGCCTTCGACGATTGCCATACGCCATGGATATTGCAGTATGCCAGGGCCGACAGCGTTCCGGATTTGCCGGTCTTCATGGAGATCGCGACCTCATGATGCGTGAACACCGACCCCTTGTTCGGCCCTTCCACCGACTCACCGTGCGCCGTGAATTCGAAACTTCCAACCTGGAACGGCGCCTTCGCGCCTTCCGGCTGGAAGTACAACTGAATCCAGCGAATGTGGTGCTCGGTCGTATTGGGGTGCGCCACCGCCTTTCCCAGGGTGGCCTTCACGGCGAAGAACTCGCCTGCCTTGACCGCGTCCGCGCACTCGATCGCCGGAACGTGCTTTTCCGATTTCCAATCCGCCGTTTGAATCGTTTCGCTCCATGCTGGCATGTTCGCGTTCTCCTTTTCCCGATTGCCGGTATCCGGTGATCTTCCGTGTGACAATCGCTTGCTTCCGCCCCTCAATTCAAAACCGAATCGTTCACGACAAGGTGCAACATCGGATTTCGGCGATCTTTTGCCCATCAGGGAAAGGATGGAATCGGGATTCGGAAAACCTTACCGGGGATAACGGGTTCGGAAAACCCCATCCCTCCGGAGGGAGCGGGACGCGCATCATGACGGCATTGACCCCCGGTCCGGTTTCTGCCAGGGTGTTGGTTAAAGGAGTTGTCCCATGCCCTTCACGCTGACACTCAGTAACAAGGCTCCCGATTTCAAACTTCCCGCCACCGACGGGAAAACCTATTCCCTGCACGATTTCGACTCCCACCGGTATCTGGTGGTCTTCTTCACCTGCAACCATTGCCCGTATGTGACGGGTTCCGATGAGGTAACCCGCAAAACAGCCGAAAAATTCACCCCCCGGGGCGTGGCATTCGTCGCGATCAACAGCAACAGCGCAAACACCTACCCCGAGGATGGGTTCCCGGGCATGGTGGAACGCATGGCACAACACCACTTCCCCTGGGTCTACCTCCACGATCAAAGCCAGGCCGTGGCCAAAGCCTACGGCGCCCTGCGCACCCCCCACTTCTATGTGTTCAACCAGGAACGGAAACTGGTGTATACGGGCCGCGGGGTCGATAATCCCCGGGACACCTCCCGGATGAAGGTGAACGATCTGGATCGTGCCCTCACCGAACTCACCGGCGGCAAACCCCTGTCGATTCCTTTGACCAACCCCATCGGTTGCAACGTGAAGTGGGACGGAAAAGACGCCCACTGGATGCCCCCCGAGGCCTGCGACCTGGTGTAAACGCGGAATCGGAGATGAAGCGGGAACTTCGCCAGACCAACCGTCTCGCCGGGCAGCAATCCCCCTACCTGCTCCAACATGCGCACAACCCGGTCGACTGGCACCCGTGGGAAGAAGTAGCTTTCGCCAGGGCCCGGGCCGAAAATAAACCGATTTTCCTGAGCGTGGGCTACTCGACATGCCACTGGTGCCATGTCATGGAGCGGGAATCGTTCGAGAACGAGGAACTCGCCCGTTTCCTGAACCGGCACTTCGTGAGCATCAAGGTGGACCGCGAGGAACGCCCGGACCTGGACCGGATTTACATGACGTTCGTGCAGGCCACGACCGGCCAGGGCGGCTGGCCCATGAGCGTCTTTCTGACTCCGGACCTGACCCCGTTCTTCGGCGGCTCCTACTTTCCGCCGGTGGCGCGTTTCGGACAACCCGCCTTCATCGACATCCTGAAACAGATTCAGCGGCTCTGGGCCACGCGCCGGGACGACCTGCAACGGTCCGCCGACGATGTCGCGCGACAGATCCGGGATGCCGCGGTTCAGCCGGACGCGCCGGGCCAGGCGCTTTCGACCACCCTCCTCCACGGGGCGGCAGTCCGGTTGAAAGCCGAATACGATCCGCTGAACGGAGGTTTCGGCGGCGCGCCGAAATTTCCCCAGCCCAGCCAGCTGTTGTTCCTGCTGCGCCTGGGCGCGTCGTACGGCGACTCGGATGCCGTGCATATGGTGCTGCATACCTGCGACCGCATGGCCGCCGGCGGCATCCACGACCAGCTCGGCGGGGGATTCGCCCGGTATTCAACCGACGAAAAATGGCTGGTACCCCACTTCGAAAAGATGCTGTACGACAACGCCCTGCTCGCCGGTGTTTATATCGAGGCGTATCAGGCCGGCGGCGAATCCCGACATGCCGACACGGCACGGGACATCCTGCGCTACATCCTCCGCGACATGACCGATCCCGACGGCGGATTCTATTCGGCGGAAGACGCCGACAGCGAAGGCAGGGAAGGCGTCTTCTACTGCTGGACCCTGGCCGCGATGACCGCCGTCCTGACGCCGGCCGAATGCGATGTCGCCGTTCGCTACTTCGGCGTGACCCGGCAGGGGAATTTCGTCGACCACAGCGATCCCGATCCGTTGCCGGGACTGAATGTGCTGAGCATTCAACACCCGGAACTGAAGTCGGGCGACGTCCGGCTCCTCGCCTCGGCCCGCGACAAACTGCTGGCCGCGCGCTCCCGCCGGACCCGTCCGCCGCGGGACGACAAAATCCTGGCCTCGTGGAACGGCCTGATGATGGGAGCGTTTGCCCAGGCCCACGCCGTCCTGGGCGACCGCGCCTTTCTGGATGCCGCCCGGCGCAACCTGGCGTTCCTCCGCGCCCGGTTGTGGGATCCGTCGAGTCGGACGATGTACCACCGCTGGCGCGGCGGCGAACGGGATTCCGTGCAGCTCCTCAGCGCCTATGCGTTCGTGCTTTCCGGCGTACTGGACCTCTATGAGGCCACCCTGGACGCCGACACACTGGCGTTCGCGCTGGAACTGGCCGACGCCATGATGACCCGGTTCTTCGACCGCGCGAACGGTGGATTCTGGCAAAGCGGGACGGACGCCGAAGCACACATGCCGCGCGTGAAGGAGGATTACGACGGCGCAGAACCCTCCGGCAACTCGGTTGCCACGCTGGCGCTGCTCCGGCTGGCGGCAATCGCCGACCGCGAGGACCTGGCCGCGGCCGCCGGGCTGACCCTGCGCTGTTACGCCGGACGCCTCCAGGACCAGCCCGGATCCCTTCCCCACCTGCTCATCGCCGCCGCCCGGTGGATGGCGGAACGGCCTTCCCGCGTGGCGATCGCCGGAGACGCACGGTCTCCGGCCGGGCTCGAACTCCTCCGCGCGGCGCATGCGGTTTATCGGCCGTTCAAGACGGTGCTCGGCACGACCGGCCCGGTCGACGCCTTTGCCCGCGGGCTTCCCCCGGTTGACGGCAAACCGGCCGCCTACCTCTGCACGGGAACCGTCTGTCGCCCGCCCGTGACATCGGCGGCGGCGCTCCGCGATCTGCTGGCCGAAGGCGCCGCGCCGGTAAATCAGGAGAGCGCCCATTGACGGCAACACGCGGCATGGCGCATGATCGTCGGCGAATCAACAGGGCAGAATGAAAAATACGACAACGGAACCCGGACGATATGAATCCATGCCACGACTCCCGAATCCACCGACCGCTCCGACCATCCTGATCGTCCGTTACGGCGCGGACAATCTCGGTTATATCCTCCACGGGCCGGCGGATGGCGCCTGCGTGGTGATCGATCCCGGCGACGCAAACGCCTTTCTGAAAGTTTTGTCGGCGCACCGGTTGCACCCCGGACTTTTACTCGCCACCCACGGCCATGCCGATCATGTGGCCGGCGCCGACGACATCGCCGGACGGACCGGCTGCCCGCCGATCCCGCCGACGGTGGACGATCCGACGGAACATGAAATCGCCTGGCGCGAATTCCGGCTGCGTGTCCTGCCGGTCCCGGGCCATACCCGGACACACGTGGCCTACCTGGTTGACAAAGCCCTTTTCACGGGCGACACCCTGTTCGTGGCCGGTTGCGGCCGTTTATTCGAATGCGACGCCGCGACTCTTTGGCATTCCCTGCTGCGGTTGTGCGACCTGCCCGACGAGACGCTCGTGTATCCCGGACATGACTATACACTGGATAACCTGACATTTGCCGCCGAACTCACGCCGGACGACGCGGCCGTCGCCACCCGGCTGGCCCTGGCCCGCGAAGGCGACGCCTTGGTCCCCTCTATCCTGGGGGAGGAACGGCACACGAACCCCTTCCTGCGCTGCGCCGACCCCGTCTTCCGCCGCCAGGCGGGTATGCCGCACCTCTCGGCGGAGGCCTGCTTCGCCGAACTGCGGCGCCGCAAGGATGACTGGTAGCTAACGTTCGTGCGACGCGGAAACGACCGGTCGGACAGATTCCATCTGCGCCGTCTGCTTCAGGTTGCCGTTTGGCGGTCAGTCGTGCAGCCAGCTTCTTCCGGTCTCGGCGTGGAATGCCAGATTCCGCAGGAGATCCTGTTCCTCGAACGGCTTGATGATGTATCCGGACACCCCGCTCTGGAACATGCGGTTGATGATCTGCTGGTTGACATGCGCGGTAATCAGCAACGCCTTCGTGCCGCGCGGCCGTTTGACATTCTGCATGAACCAGAGTCCGTCATGCTCGGGCATGTCATAATCCACGAACACAAAATCGTAGGCCCCGCTCTCGACCATGGGAATGGCGGTGGCCGCGGCGCCGACACCGTGCGCCTCATGGCCATGTCGGCTCAAAATCGACACCACCTCGTCACGAAAAGCGTCGTGGTCATCCAACACCAGGATTCTCATAGCGGCAGGTGCTTCCCCGATTTCCAATCCGCCGTTTGAATTGTTTCACTAACGATCCCCACCGTGATGGCATAACGGGTGAGGCCGGCTGTTTCATGGATGTTGAGTTTCTGCATGAGATTGCCCCGGTGTTTCTCGACCGTCTTGATGCTGATGCCGAGTTCCGCGGCAATCTGCTTGTTGGCACTCCCCTCGGCAATCAGTTGGATGACCTCCATCTCACGCGACGACAATTTGCCGATCGTCAGGTTGAACGGTTCCGTCCCGGCGGGCCCCGTTCCGGAACCCACGCTTGAGTACGGGGAAAAACCGGCGTCAAACGCGGTCTCGCCTCCGTGGACCTTCCGAATCGCCTTGGACAGGACTTCAGAGGCCGTCTGCTTGGTCACATAGCCCGCCGCGCCCAGCGTAACCGCCTGCTCGACGAACGCCTTGTCGCCATGCGCGGAAAGGATCAGCACTTTCGCGGAGGGACAGGCGCGGTGAATCTGGCGGGTGGCTTCCAAACCGTTGAGTAACGGCATCGAGATGTCCATGACGACAACGTCCGGGGACAGCTTCGTGGCCAGGCGCACCGCCTGGCGACCGGTCTCGGCTTCGCCGACCACGTCGATATCAGCTTCGTTCGCCAGCAGCGCGCGAAGCCCCTCACGGAGCAGCATGAAGTCCTCGGCCAGAAGCACGGTGATTCGTTTCATGTGTTTCATGAGGCCGATACTCGGGACTTCGGCACGATCGGCCAATCAGGGCAAGGATGGCAGGAGGCTTCGAAAAACCTTAGCCCTCCGCCTCCCCCCGCTCACCCACCGGCACGTCGATCGTCGCGGTCGTGCCCTTCCCAGGCGTCGAATCGATTTCGAGCCGCCCTCCCAACCCCTCCAGCCGCTGTCGGATGCTGAAC
>Ga0208374_1000312_pt1 | contig 24547 bp, 13 predicted proteins | sample RifOxyC3_FD_184037 | JGI IMG/M metagenome (GOLD analysis project Ga0208374, IMG submission 184037) | Groundwater microbial communities from Rifle, Colorado - Rifle Oxygen_injection C3 (SPAdes) | ecosystem: Environmental > Aquatic > Deep subsurface > Groundwater | place: Rifle, Colorado, USA...
CCCGGGCCATGCCGACTTCGGCTCTGAAGTTGAGCGTGTTTTGCGCTCGATCGACTGCGTGCTTCTTATTGTGGATGCTCAAGAGGGTCCAATGCCACAGACACGCTTCGTCTTGAAGAAGTCTCTCGAATTGGGATTGAAGCCGATCGTCGTTATCAATAAGATCGATAAGCCGGCAGCAAATCCTGATGAGTGTGAGGAGAAAGTCTTCGAACTCTTTATGGATCTTGGCGCAACGAACGAGCAGCTCGATTTTCCTGTTATCTACGCGATCGGTCGCGAAGGTGTCGCAAAGCGCAAGCTTACTGACGAATCAAAGGATCTTACTCCACTCCTTGATCTTATTCTTGAATTCGTTCCCGTTGCCGCAGGTTCGAATGAGGCACCATTCCGCGCACAGCCTTTCAATCTCGCATATGACAATTATCTCGGACGCCTCGCTATTGTGCGTGTTGTCGATGGAGTGCTCAAGATGGGAGATAATGTATTCGTACTCAAGGAGGGCGCAGAGCCATATAAAGGAAAGGTAACAAAGCTTTTCACCTTCAAGGGTATCAGTCGTGAAGAAGTGGGAGAGGTGACCGCAGGAGATATTGGTATCGTTGCGGGTATTCCACAGATCTATATTGGTGAGACGATCGTTCACGATGCAACACTCGCACCACTTCCTGGTATCACCGTGGATGAGCCAACGATCGAACTTAACTTCCTTGTGAACAATTCTCCTTTTGCCGGCCGCGAAGGAAAGTTCGTCACGAGTCGCCAGATCCGTGAGCGTCTTGAGAAGGAGCTTGAGATCAACGTCGGGCTACGTGTTGATTTCGCAAGTTCTTCCGGAGATACATTCAAGGTTGCAGGTCGCGGAGAGCTTCACATTGCTATCTTGCTTGAGAATATGCGCCGCGAAGGTTTCGAATTACAGGTATCACAACCACAGGTCATCATTAAGGATATTGATGGGGTGAAATGTGAGCCGTTCGAAGAAATTACCGTTGACGTGCCAAGCGAGAGTCAGGGTGTGGTCATTCAGAAATTGGGTGAGCGCAGTGCGGTCATGACAAACATGAGTCAGACACACAATACCATTCGCATGACATTTGAAGGTCCAACGCGTGGTCTCTTGGGATACCGCAATCAATTCATTGTCGATACAAAGGGAGAGGGAATCATGGCAAGTCGTGTGTTGGGATTCAAGCCTTACGCTGGAGCAATTGCGCGACGCGCGGTTGGCTCGATGATCTCAATGGCAAGTGGAAAGGCGCTTGGATACTCGCTCGCAAATCTTCAGGAACGCGGTGAGTTGTATATTGGTCCTACAATAGAAGTTTATGAGGGTATGGTCATCGGAAACACTGCAAAGGGTGACGAGATGCCGGTTAATCCAACAAAAGGAAAGCAGCTCACGAATATGCGTGCATCAGGAAATGATGACGCGCTCAACCTTGTTCCTCCTCATGAGGTGCACATCGAGAACGGTCTTGAGATCATGGCAGAGGACGAATATCTTGAGATCACTCCAAAGAGTACTCGTTTGCGTAAACAATTCCTTACCGAGACAGAACGTTCTCGTAATAAGCGTAAATAACTCGTAATATTTCACAATAATAAAAAAGCTCGCAATACGCGGGCTTTTTTGTTGGGTAAATTGACAATAAATACTAAAAATGTTACAGTGGACATCTCATAAGACTCCTCTCTCTAGTCAACTTCGAGGGAATCGCACAACAGTGCTTCGGGGTGTTGTGGGTTCTACTCGTTAAGTAATAATAAAATATGTTTCAAGAAAGAAAGCACACCCAAGGAGGTGTGCGTAGAGCGGTAACGCTCGGAAGCGGACGACCGTCTTCTTCAGGCGGACGAAGAAGTGGTTCTTCCTCTTCGCGTCCATCTCGTGATGGGGGTTCTTCATTTCCACGCTCATCGCATGGTGGCGGCGGGCCACGTTTTTCTCGTGGCGGAGGAAGTCGTTTTGGTGGTGGAAAGAAGAGATTTGGCGGAGAGTCGATCGACGTGTCGCGCTTTGTGAACAAGGCAGTCATTGTCGAAGAAATGAAGCCGTATCTTCCAACGCATCAATTCGTTGATTTCCCAATAGAGGAGGCACTCAAGAAGAATATCATCGCAAAGGGGTATGAGATCCCGACGGCTATTCAGGACCAATCTATTCCTCACGTCTTAAAGGGCGCCGATATGATCGGTATCGCAAACACGGGCGAAGGAAAGACTGCGGCATTCCTTATTCCACTCATCAATAAGATGATGAAGGATCCTACTGCAAAGGTGCTTGTCATTGTGCCAACGCGCGAGCTCGCACTGCAGATCGATCAGGAATTCATGGCCTTTTCGCGTGGTCTCGGTATCTACTCAGTACTCCTTGTGGGTGGCGCAGGTATCAACATGCAGATCGAGCGCTTGCGCCGAAAGATGCGCATGGTCATCGGTACACCGGGTCGTATCAAGGATCTCATTGAGCGTCGCGAGCTTAAACTCGCAGAGTTCGAAAATCTCGTCTTAGATGAGGCTGATCGTATGCTCGACATGGGTTTCAGTGTTGATATCAAGTTCATCATTGGACATCTTCCAAAGGAACGTCATACACTCTTCTTCTCCGCGACATTCTCTCGAGACATCGAGATGCTCGCAACAAGTATGTTGAAGTCCCCGATAAAGATCTCAGTTAAGACCACGGACACTTCAAAGAATGTTGAGCAGGATATCATCCGCGTGCGAGATAAGGATGAAAAGTACAACCGACTCCGCGATATGCTCAAAGAAAAAGATTTCAGCAAGGTGCTTGTTTTCGGAAAGACAAAGCATGGTGTTGAGAAGTTGAGCCAGTCGCTTCATCGTGATGGTGTGAAGACTGCTTCCATTCATGGAAACAAGTCTCAGCCACAGCGTCAGCGTGCACTCAAGGATTTCAAGGATGATCGCGTGCAAGTACTCGTTGCAACTGATGTTGCAGCACGTGGCCTCGATATTCCAAGCGTCACACATGTCATTAACTACGAAGTCCCTCAGACCTATGACGATTACGTACACCGCATTGGTCGTACGGGTCGCGCAGGAAAGCGTGGGGTCGCCCTCACATTCGTTGAAGGCGGTTCGTACTAAATAAAGAGACATTCTCTTGTAAGAGATCCCTCATTCGAGGGATTTTTTGTTATGAACTTGATATACTTTGAGGATGGAAAACACTCAATTGGGAGGGGATACTTCACAGAATGTTTCGGTTGTTACTCGTGCAGTAAATGACCCGCACCAGCGAGAGAAAATCTATAAAAAGATCGGGCTTATTGCGGTAGCGTGTGCGGTCCTCATCGCGCTATTTTTTGTTCTTTCTTCTCGCAAGTTTCAAGAAGGATTTGCTGATGATTACACATTAGTGCCCGACAAGATTTCTGAAAGTGCTGCAATCACGGTAAAGCTCCCCGACGATATTGCTCCCGCAAATTTTAATCCTGCGCAATCACTCACGTTTTCGCCTGAGATCAAGGGCACGTGGGAGACTCCCGGTGAAGTGTCGGAAAAGATCTATCGTTTTCTTCCTGCACAAAAAATGACCGTTGGTGCGTACTATCTTGCCACACTCAACACCCCAGAGCTCAAAATGGAAAAAATGTTTTCCATAGACAAGGATCCGTCCGTGCTCGCAGTATTTCCTAAGCAAGAAACTGAAGTGAATGAATACTCGAGTATCACCATCATGTTCAGTCGACCAATGGTTGCACTCAGTACACTCTCGGAGAATGAGGATATCACTCCTCCTGTTCATATCACTCCCAAAACAGAGGGAAGATATAAATGGATCACGACGCGCACACTCCAGTTCATTCCCGCCAAGCGCCTCCTGCGCTCCTCGGCATATAAGGTCAACGTAGAAGAGGGGATGCGCTCACTCGATGGAGTGGGTATTCCGTCATTTACGCACACATTTACGACCCGCACACTCGATTATCAGTCGCAGTACACAGACCCTACGCAGGTGCGCACGCTTACGCATGACCAGCCATTTCGTGTCTATTTCAATCAACCATTTGATCTTGAAAAGACGCAGAGGCTCATTACGCTAACTTCTACCCCCGTGCTCCCCCCTAAACTTTTTGTTGCTGCATATGGTACGCGTGAGGTTCGTGATGAAAAAACAGGGAAGGTAGAAGTGCTTACTGACCAATCAATACTTGAAATATTTCCAGCGACGGATATGCACGAAAGAAAATATCTTTGGGATTTTGATGAGACATATGTCGTGAATATTGTAGGTGCAGTGCCGCTTGAGGGAGATATAAAGCTTGAGACACCTTTTCAGAGATCAATAAAGATAACCCCAATCATTGAGAGTGTGACGGCAGAGTCAATGCGGAGTAATCTCGTTACGCCAGAAGTTTTTGATCCGACGGGAACACTTACTTTCCGCTTGAGTGAGCCGATCGATCTTCGTGCCTCAGATGTGAGCGGGAAGGGGATAAGCAAGATAGTGTACGGTGAAAAGTGCGATGAGCCTGGCATTGGTGAGGAGTTCCAGGTGAATAGTGCTGATTGTAAAAAAGTCGATGACCAAAAAAGCATCGTCCTTACTTTCGACGCCCAGGCGTTCGGGATGAAAGAGACATCCTCGATTACGATGAAAAAGCTAGTGAATATCGATGGTATAACGCTGAATACCAGTCCACTGGTAAAAAATTTCACGACATTCCCGAAGTTTGAAATTGTGCGTACGACACCGAAAAATAGCGCAACAGATGGAAGTCTGACTGCGATGCAGCTCTGCACGACGAATCCGATTACCACTCCTGCTGATGAAGAATTTTATAAAAAGATCCGCTCTAATATGATGATCGGACTTTGGAATTGGGACAGATCATTCTTGGTTCATCCGAATTCTTATCAGGGTGAAAATCTGTGTCCAGTGAATACATTTCAGACAACGATACGATACGGGCTTGTTCCGAACTTTGCATATCAATTCACCCTTGAGCTCGATGATCATTTTGGGCAACGCGTAACACAATCACTGCACTTCACAAGTAAAGATGCCGATCCTCTTGCGAAGGGTTTTGTTCACCTGCAGCCCTCCGTGGTGATGACTCCGCCAGAACGGACGACGTTCACGTATGGTCTCGATTTTATGAGGGAAGTGGACATGACAATCTGTAAGGTAACTCCAGAGACAATGCTTTCGTATCGCGCATTCCCCAATGACATTACCGATAGCCCCACAACGCTTAATTGTCTCGAGCGAAAGACGAAGCATATTGTACTTCCGGAGTCCTATGCCACAAGAAAATATTTACAAGTTGACTTGAAAGATCATTATCCTGACACAATAGGGAATTATATTCTCACTTTTTCGAATCCAGGATATCGACGTGTTTCTCGCACGTGGGACTATGTTACAAACAAAGAAAAGCTTTCTCTTGGAGAACAATTATTTGAAAAAACTTATGTGACCGTTACTACACTTGCGGTAGGCTCAAAGCAAGTGGAACGTGTAGATGGGGATTATTATGATGAAGATGGTTCTCGTCGTGCATTGCGTGATTCATTCATGAAAGATAAGTGGCCGACCAATCTCTATTGGGTCAATTATTTCAAAACACTTACTCCAGTATTCGGTGCAGTGGTCACTCCGTATACAAAAGGGAAAAATACGATCATCGATCTTCCTTCACAAAAAACTGACGCGGAGGGAATAGCTGAAACGCTATCAGCCGATGATGTTGTTGGAGCAGTGGTTACGATGGGTGGTGACAGTGCGATAGTCAGTAATTTAAGTGATGCACTTTCGTACGCACCCCCCGCGGGGCCTGCACGACGCGAGTATATATATACCGACAGGCCGATTTACCGACCAGGAGACACGGTGCATATCAAGGGTATTTCGCGTATCGGATATGACGGAGTATATGAGGTGCCGACCGGAGGAGCGAAGCTCGAGGTCCGTAATGCAAAATACGAGATCGCTCGCACGGAAGAAGTGAAGTTCAGTAAGAATGGTACATACGAGATGTCATTTACGCTCGACCCTCAGGCATCGCTCGGTTACTACCCGATCAATACGAACACCGGTGGATACGGTTCATTCCAAGTCGAAGAGTATGTTGCCCCACAGTTCAAGATTGATCTTTCTCCCGACAAGGAAGAATATATTTCAGGAGAAAAAGCGATAATAAACATCGCCGCGGATTATTATTTTGGAGTTCCGGTAGAGAGTGGGGATGTCGAGTACCGCATCGTGTCGCAAGATTATTATTTCAATCGATACCAAGATGAGTACTTCAATTTCGGCAGAAGTTGGTATGACAATGAAAATGGTTGGTACGGTGACCGCTTCCTTGTGTCGGGAAAGATGAAGCTCGCAAAAGACGGAAAAGGGGTAATATCTCAAGAACTCAACATCGATAAACTCTTCACGGGTAATTACAAAAACCAAAGCAAGGTGGTGACGGTCTATGTCACTGTCAAAAATGAGAATGGGCAATCGGTGACCAAGCAGCAATCCATGATCGTGCACCGCGGAGAATTTTATACAGGACTCACGATGGATGATTACTTCTTTGCAGAAGGGAAGTCGGGCACTGTGCGCATGAAGACGGTTGATGTGAAAGGAAAACCTGTCGCAAAAAACAACCTCGACCTCACGCTTGAAAAAGTCGAATGGAAATCATACAAACGCCAAGAGGTTGATGGAAATTTCTACTACCGTACGGAGCGCGTGAAAACGAAAGTATCGAGTACAAAGGTCGACACCGATAAGAGTGGTAACGGAAGTCATCAGTTCACTGCGGGCACATCAGGAGAGTATGAATTCACAATTTCGGGAGTTGACGAGCTTGGAAATACTGTTTCTGCACAATATGGTTTCTATGTTTCAGGGCGTTCTGCACTCGACATTCGTCCAACGAACAATGCGACGCTTGAGCTTGTTGCGGAAAAGACCGACCTCGCAGTAGGTGAGAATGGTTCATTTGTGATCAAGTCTCCATATCAGCACGCGAAAGCATTGGTCACACTCGCACGTGGGAATACGTATGAACGCAAAATAATAAATATCGATTCACAATTAACGCAATACAAATTCACTGCGACGGAACAATTCATTCCGAATGTTGTTGCGAGCGTGCTCCTCCTTTCTCCACTACCGGAGATCAAATATGGTGAAGTGTACTATTCGGTCGGTGCGAAAGAAAAAGAACTCACCATTGCCATCACTTCAAACAAGAAAAAATATTTGCCTGGCGAGGAAGTGGAGCTCGATGTGGACGTGAAAGATTCGAAAGGGAATCCTGCGCAGGCAGAGGTCTCGCTTTCGGTGGTCGACATGAGCGTGCTCGCGCTTGTCGGAAATCCAAAGAAGCATCCCGTCACGTTCTTTTACAATGGTGAACCGCTCACGATTCGCACGGCAATGAATGTTAAAAATATTCTCAATGTTGCAGAAATCCCTATCGGCACAAAGGGTGGCTCAGGTGGTGGTGGAGATGATCTCGAGAAGAAGAAGCGTGGCGTCTTCCGCGATACCGCCTATTGGAATGGCGTGGTTGAAACTGATGCAAATGGAAAAGCATACGTGAAATTTACGCTTCCTGACAACCTTACAGAGTGGCAGGTGGAAAGTGTCGGAATCACCAAGAACACAAAAGTCGGAGCAGGATACGGCGACTTCGTTGCACGCAAGTCGATCATGGCGCTTCCACTCAAGCCACGCTTCATTCTTCCTGGGGATAGTTTCGCGGTCGGGGGAACGATATTCAACGAGACAGACACCGTTCAAAAATTAAATATTTCTGTTACTGCGCCAACGCTCACCCTCACGGGAAATACCAAGGCAACTATTACCGTAGAGCCACATACATCAATCAGTGTTTCGTTCCCCGCCATCGCTCCTGAATCAAAGAATTCGGGGAATCACGAATTCACCCTTTCGGCAAAAAATGATGATTACGAAGATGTCGTTACGAGCTCATTCCCGATCGAGCGTAACGACACCTACGAGTTCACCGCAACTGCCGGTCGTATCACTGATTCAAATTGGAAGGAACAACTTTATCTTCCGAAGAATGTTATAGCCGATCGTGGTGCGCTTACTATTTCAATGAGTGCAACGATGGCGACGATACTCGACAGCGCAATACAAGGAATGATCATCTATCCGTATGAATGTAGTGAACAAGTCGGAAGCAAGCTCCGCACAATAGCGATCGTGAAACAAAACGCACAATTATTCGGCACGAGCACGCAATTATTGCCCGAGCGTATCACCATCGGCAACCGCACATTCACGGTCGACGAAATAGTTCAGAATGGACTGGCAAAGTTATATCAGAATCAAACACCAGATGGCGGAATGCCGTACTATGCGAACCTTCAGCCTGATTTCCGATTGACCCTTGCAACACTCGAAACATATATCGACCTGAAGGAAGCCGATTACGCAGTAGATGAAGCGAAGATGACGCAATCCGCTCAATATGTATTCAACTTTATTAATTTCCCACATCCGAGCTACTTACTGTCGAGCGAGGATATCATTACTAGTTCATACGTGCTCTCTCGATTGGGTGATAATACGCGATGGGAAAGTTCGGGGGTACGCGCAAGGTTAGTTGCATTTGCGAATGATAAGGCGTTGGTACATACAGGCTTGAGCACTCCTGCGCTTGCGTATCTTGCGATTATTTCTACCAAAGAAGAATTTGGTGCATCGGTAACCAATCGACTTTTTGCCGAGTTTGAGAACAGAAGCAATATCGATGCACGCGGTACAACCGTGAACGCAAGTGCGGACATGCCGTCACGGTTCACGGAAAATGCCATCGTGAATACTGCGCTTGCCCTCAAGGCATTTTCGGAATCGAAGCGTGACACACCACTGCTCGAAGGATATCTCCGCGCAATGAAGACGGGCAAGGCACGTGATGGTGGTTGGGCATCAACGTACAACACCATCATGGTGGTCGATGCGATGACAGAATATTTAAAGTGGAAGAATGAAGCGAATGCGCACATGAGTCTCGCGGTAATGCTCGACACACAATCACTTCTTTCGACTGAGTTTACGAAGAAAAATATTCTCACGACCTACGCAACGAGTGTTCCGATGAGTATGCTCAAAAATGGAAAGGGTCAGACGGTGGAATTTGTGAAAAAGAATTTAGGACTTGCAAATAATGCGTACTACTACGATATGTTGTTGCGTTATTACCTCCCGACTGCATCGATTGCCCCACGTGATGAAGGGTTCAGCGTGCGACGTGAACTCTACAAGCAAGACGACACTGAATTTGCACATCCTATTACCGAAGCCATGCAAGGGGAGGTGCTACACGGAAGAGTCATCATCAGTGTTCCAAGATTTCGCTCCCATGTAACGATCGAAGATTTTATTCCCGCAGGAACAGAAATCGTAAATCAGCGCCTTGCAACCGAAGATCAAGGTCTTGGTGACGCCGACACAGAGCGTTTCGAAGAATACGGAATGAATAGAGCGATAAAAGAGGAGTCATGGTTCAGCCGCAATGTTGCGAGCATATTCTCTTTTCAAGGGAATGCTGTTGGCCCAAATGAAGATACCGACGGTGTCGTGAGTGATGAGATGTATGGAAACAGAAGTACGACGCTGCAACCGCTTTATCCAAGCTCAGTCGAGAATCATGATGATCGCATTTTCGCATACATTAACCAACTCGCACCAGGGGAGTATGTCTATGACTACTATCTCCGCGCACTTATCCCAGGAGTCTATCAATATCTCCCACTTGTCGTGAGTGAACTCTATACTCCCGAAAACTTCGGCCGCACCGCAGGAAGTATGTTCACGGTGATGAAGAAGGGAGACTAAGACACAAAATCATCTGATGACTTCAGTGAAGTTGCTCAGCCAATCGTGCGCTTGGTGTTAGCGTCTTATTTTGGAGTTATCGAATCACACGCACACGTAGAGTTGTAGCTTTTGTTCCATCTTTTTCGGATGTTTCGATGATGTATTCACCAGGTTGTGTTGGCGACCAGAATATTTTTTCGCCTTCGCCGATTATTTTTCCATCCACTTTCCATGTGAGTGACCTGCTTGCGCGCAGTGGTACGCTCATTCCTTCTTGATACATGAGCACATCTTTGTCGTGTGGCTCGAGTACTACATCACTATCTTTCATGATGAGGCGAGAATACTCGATGTCGTCATCCTGAAGTCCGAAGGAGCGTCCGTCTTCTGTCTCTATCGGAACAATTGCATTTGCGTCAAAAGTTTGTGGGGCAATATCTCCGCGTGAGTGAAGTAACGTCATCACGTCATGCCAGATTTTCCCCGCACCCCGTGCGCCAGTGAGGAGATCCATCGGTTTATTATTACTATTGCCGATCCAGACCACAACCACAACATCAGGTGTGTATCCCACCGTCCAGCTGTCATGATAGTCGTATGAGGTGCCCGTCTTCACTGCGTACTCTTTGAATGGGAGATTGAGATTGCTTTCGAGTCCGAATTGCTCAACACCCATCAATCGGTCGGAAAGCATTTTGTTAACGAGTTGCGTCGTCGTCGCATTCAAGATGCGCTTTGGTGCGGTGATCATTGTCGACATGGGGACTTCCATGTTTTTTCCTTTGACTAACTCGAGTGGTGCGAGTATTCCGTTTCGCGGGAAGACGGTGAAATAATTTGCGAGTAAAAGAGGATTCATTTCGAGTCCGCCGAGTGCGATGGAAAGTTGATAGGTGTCGAGCGACTGACGTGGGATAAGTCCGAGCTCGTTTTGCATGAATACTCCGAATGCATCAACGCTGTCGAATTGCAGTGCACGTACTGCGGGGACGTTAAGACTATTGGAAAGTGCGTAATGGAGCATGACATCTCCGCGATAGATACCATCATAATTTTTTGGATAAAAGGCAAAACCCGTACCGATCTCGTAACGGTACTCCGTGTCATCAATAAGCGAATATGGGCGCGCGCCTTTTTCAATCGCTTTTCCATAAATGAATGGCTTCCATGTTGAGCCTATTGGCCTTGGAGAAAGTGCCATGTTTATCTGACCCCCATCGCTAATACTGTAGGGGTTGGGAGTGCCAACGAGCGCAAGAAGGGTATTTGGCTCACCATCTTTTCCCAACTTAATTATCGCGACTGCGGCATTCGCGACACTATTAAATTGCTCCGTGCTCAGTCGGTCGCTCACGATCTCCCGCACCTTCATCGTCAATTCTTTGTCGACGGTCAGTGTGCAGGTATGTCCGCAATCTGTGGTTGCATGGAGGGGGGAGAGTTCGAACATTGCTGGATCTTTTTTGGGCTCACGAATTGCTTGCGGAACTTTTGTGTATGCGGGGATTTCTTCCACCCCGAGACGTTTCCCTAAATTTGTTGCACGTAAAGTATTTCCGGCACTTCCTGGTTCAAATGATGGCGCGCTGAGTAATGCGAGGAGTCGCACGATTTCACCATCAGTTAACTCTGCGGTACTTTTTCCAAAATAATATTGTGCCCCACCCTCGATACCTTCTGTTTGTTTCCCAAAATAGGCACTGCTCAAATACATGGTCAGAATCTCGTCTTTCGGTGTATGGAGTTCCAGTGCAGTTGCATAAAAAAGTTCGATGAGTTTATTTTTTACGGTGCGCTCGTTTTCGTGACCAAGTAAATTTTTGACCAACTGTTGCGTGATTGTGCTTCCACCAGTACGTTCTCCGTAAAATATTGAATGCGATGCACTGCGAATGATGCTGAAGGGGTTTGTTCCGAGATGGTAATAGAAATATCTATCTTCTTTTTCCACGACAAGCTCGCGAACGCGTACGGAGCTCGTTCCCTCGGTCATGTACTGACCTTTTTGATTCGGCAGGATTTGGAGTAATGCACCATTCCTATCGAGTATCTGTGTTGAAATTTCCCCTTGATATGCCGCATGCAATCTGCTGCTCACTTTTCCCGTCCAAAGAAAGGTAATCAATAGTATTGCACCAATGACAATAAAGAGGTCTCTTTTCTTTCCTGCGCGGAGTCTTGTGAATCCGTGTATCATCTATGGATTATATACTACTACATCATTAAACATATTCTCCCCATGATATTTTTACGGCTATTTACTCTAAAAACCTTTTGCGTTTTGGGAGGTATTCACTAGCGCAAAATGAATGCGTTTACAAGAAGGTAGATGACATAGATGGCAATAAGGATCAAGCCAATCGCGCGGGAATTCAATTGGCGCGACAGTGATGCGATCAGTGTTGCGATGACCGCAAACGCGATCGGAAGGGCGATGATCTTTGGAGAAATCTGGAGTGGCTGTATTAGGGCTACTAATCCCAATACTCCGAGTGAGTTGAACACATTACTTCCAAGAAGATTTCCTATTGCAACCGTGGCGTGCTTTGTGCGTAGTGCAACGATCGTTGTTGCAAGCTCCGGCATGCTTGTTCCGAGCGCAACAATAATGGAGCTGAGTAGGAATAAATTTACTCCAAGCATGCTTCCTAGGGCGCCCGCACTTTCGGTAAATGCGTAGCCCGCAACTACGAGCATGGAGAGTCCTATCGCAAAGTGAAGGAAGGTACCTTCGCGACGCTCTTCATCGACCTCCGTGATCTTTTGAGTCGTGAGCCATCTTATCCATAATGCAAATATGAAAAGAAGGGTGATGCCGTCGAGTTTTGATATGACACCATCAAGAGAGAGAATGAGGACGAGTATCGGGGCGGCACTCGCCACAAGGATGTCTTTTATGCGAATATCATCCTCTGAAAACTTTCGCGAAGAGAGGGTGAGAAAAATTCCAAAGATGAGTGCAATGTTCACGATGTTGCTTCCCAAGACATCACCAAGTGATACTTCTGGAAGCTCGCGTAGTGCGGAGCTTACCCCAACAAAGAGTTCGGGTGAAGAGGTGGAGATGGAGGCGATGAGGAGCCCTGCTGTGAGCCCCGAAAGACGAAACAGTCGTCCGACAACATTCACACCCTGAATAAAAAGATTTCCTCCCGCCCATGCGACGAAGATGGAGATGATAAGCAATAAGAAAGCGAAAAAGATAGACATGTATCCAGTTTGCCATGACATTACAATAATTCCAACCCAATATTGCTCTTTAGTGTTGTAATTTCTTATTCTTCACTTTTCGTTATATTTCAGGTACGCTGGGTTTTTATGACTTCTGCTCACACAAGTACATCACGGCTTGATAAAGAGCTCGTTTCGCGCGGGCTTGTGGAGAGTCGCGCGCGGGCACAGGTGCTTATCGAAGAGGGGGGCGTCCTAGTGAACGGTGTCGTTGCTACAAAATCGGGAGCACTTGTAAAAGATGGGGATGATATTTCCTTGAGTAAGCCGGATATAGAATGGGCGTCACGTGCGGGAACAAAACTTGAACATGCACTCCTTCATTGGCGCATTGATCCGAAAGGGAAGACCGTTCTCGATATTGGCGCCTCGACGGGTGGATTTACTGACGTACTTCTTTCTCGTGGTGCAACAAAGGTCTATGCCCTTGATGTTGGGCACGGACAGCTCGTTGAAAGACTTCGCAATGATGCGCGTGTGGTGAATATGGAAAAGACACACATTAATGATGTTGCGCCTAGCGATCTTCCTGATCCCATTAATATGACCGTGATCGACGTATCCTTTATTTCATTAAGCAAAGTACTCCCCAAGGTGAAAGAACTCATGGTGAATGGAGTACTTATTGCGCTCGTAAAGCCACAGTTTGAAGTAGGGCGTGAACGTATCGGGAAGGGCGTCGTTACCGATCCGGAGCTTCATAAGGAAGTATTGTTGCGAATACTCGATGCGGCAACTTCGCTTGGGTTTGTTGTGGATGGAACGATCGAGTCTCCGATACTCGGCGGTGATGGGAATAAGGAGTTTCTCCTTTGCGCACATCTTTCCTCGGTCATACCATGAGCGTATACTGAATAAATATTCTTGCACTATGATCACCTACTATCAGAAAACCGTTACAACGCGAAAGTTGAAGGTCCTTCCTGAGTTCAAGGTTGGTTCGTGGATCCACGTTGAAGATCCCTCCGAAGAGGAGCTTCTTAAACTAGAAACAGATTTTAAGCTTGATCGCGGACTACTTGCTGATGCCATCGATCAATACGAGGTTCCGCGTGTTGAAGAGGTTGATGGGACGACATACATCTTCACTCGTATTCCTTATGAAGAAGAGGGAAAGATATTCACCGCACCGGTATTGTTGGGTGTCGCGGATTCCTTCGTATTCACTGTGTGTAAGAAAAAACTCCAGTTCTTTGAGCATTTCATCGCTTATCGTGTCACTTTCTTTACGACCCAAAAGGTGCGCTTTCTTTTACACATGCTTCTTGAGGTGGATAGCGCATATGCGCGCTACATTACGCGTATCAATAAGGAGGTTCGCCGCCTCTCTGCCGAACTATCAATGACGATCAGTAATGCTGATATCATTCGTTTTATGGATCATGAGACGATATTGCATGATCTTCTTGATGCACTCGTGCCGACAAATGCGGCACTTCAAAAATTACTCTCCGGAAGATTTTTAACACTTCGCGATGAAGATAAAGCGCTCGCGGAAGATGTGTATCTGGGAAACGGGCAACTGATCGAACTTTGTCGTGCGAATTTGCGCACTATCGTGAATGTTCGTAATGCGTATTCCACGATCATGTCGAACAATCTCAATCGTGTGATCAAGCTTCTTACTTCGATAACGATCGTGCTTATGATTCCCTCAATACTTGTAAATATGTACGGAATGAATCTTCCTCTTCCTTTTACAAATTCTCCTCACGCATTCTGGATAGTTATACTTGCCTCAGGTGTTATCACCGGGGGAGTATTGTACCTATTTAAGCGCAAAGAGTGGCTCTAGGCTGAGCTTAGTGTCTTACTGGTGCGTCAACTATAGCCTTGATCGCTTCGTCGTGACTGTCGGTAATAAAATAGAGATCAAAATCAGTTTTTTCTACAGCCGCGTGTCTGCGATAGCAGTGTTCTTTGAGGAACTCCTGAAGAGGTCCCCAGAAATCGCTTCCCATGAGAATGATCGGAATTTTTCGTATCTTCTTTGTTTGTACAAGAGTGAGTATTTCAAAAAATTCATCAAGCGTACCAAATCCTCCGGGGTAGAAGATGTATGCTTCCGCCGCAAATGACATCGTCGTCTTTCTTGAGAAAAAATAATAGAACGAGAGAGAATCAGTGACGTAAGGATTGATGACTTGCTCCGCAGGGAGTTCGATATTAAGTCCAACAGAGCTTCCTCCTGCAGTGAGAGCTCCGTGATTTGCTCCTTCCATTATTCCGGGACCTCCTCCTGTTACTATGGTGTATCCAAGTTTGGAAAGCTTGTGACCGAGATCGTATGCGTCACGATAGTGTGGATTGTCTGTTTTAAAACGTGCAGATCCGTAGAATGTGACGGATTTAGGATATTTTCTGATGAATTGTAGTCCTCGGTCAAATTCTCCTGCGATCCTTGAGGCACGGTCATTTTTTGCGCCATGCTGGAGTTCTTCGATGGTGTGAGGATTCCGAGCGATCTGTGCTTCGGGGATATTTATACACACAAGAGTATTTTCTGTTGTTGGTTTTTTGGGTTCCATAGACTCATACTATAGCATATTTTTTATTTTCCCATGATGGGTTTCCCCCATGTTATAATAGGTACGTCATATGCAGAAAATAACGAAGAAAATAGGGAACTTAAAACTTGTGGTCCACGAGAACGCACTTCTCGCAGTCGGTTCTTTTGCGAAAGATATTTCCGATATACTTCGTGAACTCCAGAAGAATGGGCGTCGCGACGTACTTTTTTTGTCCTCGGGAGGGTCTGCGCTTGCTGCTCTTGAAAATATTGACGAGCGTGTCATCTCACCCAATTTGACCATCGGTGTGCTCGATGAACGTTTTGATCCGACGAACAAAATATCTAATTACATAGAGTTACGAAAGACCGCTTTTTATAAACGCGCGGTCGCGCGCGGGTGCCGACTCATCGACACGTCGACAAAAAAGGGTCAGACGCAAGAGGGACTCGCGCAGTTCTACGAAGGGGAGTTGCGCAATTGGCGCAACGCTCATCCAAAGGGTGCGATCGTCGTGACGATGGGGCTTGGTCCTGACGGGCACACTGCGGGTATTATGCCATTCCCCGAGGATCCCAAGCGATTTCGTGAATTATTCGAAGGGACGCAATTTGTTGCTTCGTACGATGCGGGGAAAAAGAATCAGTATTCAAAGCGCATCACGGTGACAATGACGTTCTTGCGTCAGGTTGATGTGGTGAGCGCTTTCATTACTGGTGAAAATAAGGGTCCAGTTTTTCAAAAATTGATCGAAGGAGATGCTTTCGAAGAGGTGCCTGGGCGCATACTGAGGTCTCTTCCTTGCGGAACAGTGCATGTCGATTCGGAACTGATCCGTTCTGCGGGGTATTTATTATCTAATGGTCGCTTATAATGGATACTCTTTCTCGCATACTGGGATTTCTGAGTGCTGTACTGATGCTTCTCGCACTCGGTGGAGTTTTTTTGTTCGAGAATAAATTATTTGAGGGAGCCACTTCGCCAACCTCTTCCACTCGCTCTCTATCGTCTGAACCTACTGCAACAAGTACTACGGGGACACATAACCCTGATATCACGAATGATCTTCCTCTGGAAAAATCAAAAACAGAAGAGGTTGTCACTCCGGTCGTGAAAAAAAGTGTTCCCGTGAATACTCCAAAGGGCACCACGATAACTCCGACCGTTTCTGCACCCGGAGCATTGATTGTCCCAAGTGCTACTTTGGCTCTTGAAGGTGGTACTCTTGGGGGCGCACTCGAGGAAAGTGAGATCATTGCCCTTACAAATAAAGAGCGTCTTGCATCAGGACTCAAGCCGCTTTCTTTTAATGCTCATCTGTCGGTGATGGCTACCGCAAAAGCAAATGACATGATAGCAAAACAATACTTTGCACACGTTGCCCCCGATGGCACCGATCTCTCAATGCTCGCAAAGACCTACGGATACGCGTATCTCAATGTTGGGGAGAATCTTGCGCTCGGTGATTTTACTTCAAGCGAGGATGTTGTCCTTGGGTGGATGAATTCTCCGGGTCATCGAGCGAATATCTTGAATAAAAGTTTTACAGAGATCGGAGTGAGTGCGGTCATTGGCGACTATGAAGGGCGCAAGGTGTGGTACGCAGTTCAAGAATTCGGCCGCCCCCTCTCGGATTGTCCGCCTCCGGATGTGTCGCTTAAAATGAAGATCGAGAGATACCAGGAAGAGATCAGTGCGCTCGAAGTGTCTCTTTCAAATTTAAAGACAGCTATTATCTCCTCTGAGCTTGATCGGGTGACCTACAATGAAAAAGTAGAAGATTATAATGCGCTCATTGAGTCGTATAATCAGCTGCTTATGACAACAAAACAGGATATACAGCTTTATAATGCACAGGTTGAGAAATATAACACTTGTGCAGGAAACTGATCTTTAAGCTCTTGTGTGAGGGTGTGAATCTGCTAGGATTGCCACAGGTGTTTTTTAGAGGAGATGTTGATGCATTCTCAGGTTGATCTCATTGGAGTACCCTTTGATCTCGGTGGTGGATGCAGTGGAGCCCGAGATGGTCCTCGTGCATTCGTTGATCTTGGTCTTCTTCAGGATCTTGCTCACGCGAGCATGATCTCTCGTTATTATGATCTTCGTGAACAGGGTGGAATGAGGGAAATATTTAATGGAACTTCGACACCCTCGGGGAGAGTTCATTTCCAGTATGAAGTCGCGCAGGTTGCAAAGCTTGTAAGCGTTCGTACATTCGACACACTCCGACTTGGGCGAATTCCTGTTGTGCTCGGCGGTGACCACTCTATTTCAATTGGTTCAATTGGGGCGGCCCTCCACGCTGCAGCCCTCCTTGAAAAAAGACTTGGCGTGGTGTGGATCGATGCGCACCTTGATGCACATACTCATCTGACAACCCACTCGCATCGCGCTCATGGATTACCTTTGGCAACACTGCTTGGTCATGGTCCAGAAGAGTTTGTGGAGTGTGCGCGCATGGGTATAAATGGGAAGCGGATAGGTTCTTACTGCGAGGCATCACTCAGTCTTTCTCCCTCTCATGTCATACATCTTGGCAGAGGGGAGGATCATTGCGAGTCCGAGGAATATGCTTTTTTTGAGAAGCTCTGTATTCCTGAATTCTCAAGGAAGCACCTTCACGAAGAGGGTTGGTCTGGGTTGTACGCTTCACTTCGAGATCTCTGTGCGCGTGTTGATCTTTTGTGGGTCTCACTCGACCTTGATTCCCTTGATCACTCGATCGCGCCCGGAGTGTACTATCCAAATCCTAACGGACTGCTTCGGGAAGAAGTCCTTTCCCTCGCATCGACGCTTGCTGCTTCGGGAAAACTCTGTGGGGTTGATCTCATGGAATATAATCCACAATTTGAAAAAAGAAATGATGACGGTCGTGCGCTTACGGCTGGTGTCGCATCAGATTTTCTCCTCTGTTTGCTTGGTGCATAGTACGTTCACCTCGATCCTTGATCGAGGTGATTTTTTTTGGTTCCTTTACTTTTTTTTGATAGCAGATAGCCTGAAGTAAGCACTGTTCTATCACAAGGAGATGCTCATGAAGAAGAGGCAGCTTAGTCTCGCGGAGACTGCTGAATTAAAGGAGCGACGATACAATACGATCAAGATGCGTATCGCGCTCATGAATACTGATGCACTACTTCGATTGATACTCGTTCCGTGGATGCTCTTCGTTGGAGCCATTGCGGCGGCATATGCATTCGATCCAACGACCTATCCGCTTTATTCGTTCGTGATCTGGTCGCTTGCGTGTTACCTCACGCACTACGTCATTGTGGGAATGACAAGACGCATGTCTGAGACATATCTCACGAAGTTGTGTGCTACAGATGGAGACATCGAATCATGTCGCTCGCTTGGTCGTTACGAGAGTGATTCCGAAAAACCATATAAGAGTAATGATGATCCATTCTTGACGAGATTCTCGTTTCGTATAACGAATACTCTCAAGATACCTCGGAGAGGATTGGGGCATATGTTGATCGCACTCAGTCATTGGCTGATACTCTTTCTTTATGCATTCAATTATGTCTGGTATTTCCAGGATCCTGACCTTATGAATGCTCCGGCGAATCTTTTTGTGCTTCATCTTGTGTTTACTTCAGCCGGTGTAGTCATGATCTTGAAGAACTCCGCATATCTCATCAAGTCGCGCGATATCCTCGCCCTCATTCATGGAGTTTTGGATTGGAGGGGTGCGGCATCTCGTGGAGTCTCGGCGGTCTCGGCAGTCGATGAAGACCCTGAACTTGCGATCAAGGGGTCCATGGAGACGTATCGCTTCAAGGATAACAAGCCGCCAGTGCACACGTGTCATGCCTGTATTGCGCATATGGCCAAACACATCGCTGACGAGATTCCACTTGTTGTGGTTGATGACGAGGTGCGCGCAGAGATCGTTACGAGGCTGATCAAGCTCCGGAAGCGTAGTCCGAAATTTGCTGAAGCACTGAAGGAGTTACTCGATCATTTGAAGCAAGATTCTGACCGTCCTCAAGTGGAGATCGAAGAGTTCATGAAGATATTGCGCCGCACCGATGAGCTTGTTGAAACACTCTATCTATTGGGTGGCGATAAAGAAAAACCTGCTCCAGAAGAGTAATGTTCATACCCTCATGTTTTGAGGGTATTTTTTTATTTTGTATCTTTCAATCGAGCGGGGAAGTAGATCGCAATAAACATCATGAAGCCGAGTACGGTAAAGAGGTCTGCGATATTGAACCACTCAAACTCAAGGAATGCACTTGCGATCATTTGGTGCCGCGATGAGTGCGAGTGGACGCATGCGACGATAATATCCGATCAGTCCGGCATTGTGTGCATCGATCTGTTTGAAAAAGTATATCTCATTCATGGAATCAACGAGGCTCGCTCCTGTGCGACCCGCAAAGAGAAGGAGCGTCCATGCGATAAATGAAGTTGTTGCGACGGCGAATATGGGTATCATGAGCGAGCTTACTCCCATGATGATAAATCCAAGAACCAAAAGTTCTTTTTCTCCGATCACTTTGTCGGCAAGCCACCCGGCGGGTGAGGGGAATATCACGAATGCCGTGAGTGCAAATGTGAGCATAAGACCGATCTCATCCCATCCGAAGCCGATATGATCATGAAGAAGAATGGGCATGTAGATGATCATCCATGCGTAGAAGAACTGCAGCGCAAGACTCGATGCGAGTCCGTACCAAATATTCGGATTTTCCCGCACGATCTTCTTTGTTGGAAGAAGTGGTGCATCGGCATATTTCATATCTTGGAAGTCGCTTAGGTAGCGCATGAGGAGTGCAATGATGGGGATGATCATTATCGCACCGGAAAAATAGAGTAAGCTGTATCCTGATTGTTCTACAATGCGTCCTGCGATCATTGGTGGAATAAGCCAAGCGAGCGAGCCGATCGTTATAAAGGCGCCACGAATAACTCCAGTGTCTTTGTCGTTTGAATATCGCTCAAGAAAGATGTCGAAATTAAAATACAGTATGGAGATGAGTGCACTTTCGATCATGAACATGGGCAGAATAAGCCACCCACTTTCAAAGATCGAGAGTCCCAAAAGAAGAAGTGCGTGCAGAATAAAGAGTGTCAGTGTCCAGCGGTAATTTCCGATCTTTCTTAATATTCGTGTCGAGTAGAGGAGTCCAAGGATCGTAAGGAGGGATGCAAAGGTATATACTGCTCCCACCATATGTTCCGGATCGCTCCAAAGGTTTGTTTGTGAGAGTGATGGTGTTTTTGAAATGGTTTCCTTAAGGAAAGAAGAGTCAACGTAGATCGTAAGTGCAACTTGTCCGGAGAAGAAAAAAGTAAGGATTGAAAGAATAATGAATGCCTCGCGTGAATTTTTGATACTCTTTTTAAACATGTGCATCATTATAACAAAAAAAGCCCAGTATCTGGAGTGGATACTGGGTTTTTGTGGTGGGTAATTTAGATTCCCAAAAGTACAGGGATGACCATCGGTTGCTTTGATGTTTTCTGGAAGAGGAATTTTCCTACTCGGTCGCGGACTTCTTCTTTAAGGAAATCAAAGTTTACGCCCTTCATTCCTTTTCCGCAGGCATCCTCGACGGTCTTCTTTACGATGAGCCGTGTTTGATTGAGTAGGTCTTGTGATTCACGTACGTAGACAAAGCCACGCGCGATGATATCTGGAGACTTCATCAGTTTGCCTGTATGCATATCAACGGTTGCAACTAGGACGACGATCCCGTCGACGGCGAGCATTTGTCTGTCGCGAATGACGACCTCCTGCATATTGCCAACAGAGAATCCATCCACAGCAACCATTTCGTTCGGAGCTTTGACCGCAAGTTTCACGATCTTCGTTCCTTGTTCACGGATCTCCACGATCGAACCATTGTCTGCGATGAGGCAGTTCTCTGCGGGGATTCCCGCTGTTGTTGCGACATCGGTATGTGCGCGAAGCATGTAGTGGTACCCGTGCAGTGGAATAAAGAACTTCGGATTGATGCGTGAGATGATCCATTTTGTCTCATCACGATATGCGTGGCCCGATGAGTGAACATCTGATGTCTCGTAGTGAACGATGCGTGCACCTTGGCGCGAGAGTAAGTCTTTGAGCTTCTGTACCGCACGTTCATTTCCTGGAACGACCGATGATGAAAAGAGGACCGTATCTCGCTCGTTCAATTTTATGTGCTTATGTTTCTTCATTGCAACGCGCATAAGTACGGCAAATGGGTCACCTTGTGCACCAGTAACGAGCATGATGATCTTGTCGGGGGGGTAGTTACCCATCTCTTCAATACCAATAAGCGTACCCTTTTTATGTTTAAAGAGTCCAGCTTTCTCTGCGAGCTCGATGTTGGTCTTCATGCTGCGACCGTCAATGATGATCTTTTTTCCGTGTATATCCGCAAACTCGATGATCTTAATGATGCGTTCGAGCAGTGATGAGAAGGTTGCGATAATGACGCGTCCATGCGCCTCTTTGATCATCTTCTCAATGGTCACGTGTACCGTCGGTTCGGGAATCGAGAATCCTGGCTTCTGGCAGTTTGTGGAGTCTGCCATAAGGAGGAGTACTTTTTCTTTCTTGAATTTACTGTACTCCGCTTCTTCCTCGGGAAGGGCGACGCCATTTTCGTGATCAAGCTTGAGGTCTCCCGTGTGAGTAATGACGCCGTACGGAGTCTCTACGATGATACCCATTGAGTCAGGGATCGTGTGTGTGACCTTAAAGAATCGAACTGCGAGATCCGCGAAAGATACACGATCGGTTGTTTCGATCACACGAAGATCGATCGGTGCAAGATTAGGGAATTCATCCTGGCGTTTCTTGATGAGAAGCGCGGTTAAGTTGCGTGCGTAGACGGGTGGATTGCCGATGCGTGGAAGGATGTAGGGAAGTCCGCCGATGTGGTCGAGATGTCCGTGTGTAATGAAGATGCCACGGATGCGATCCTTGCGATCCTCGAGATATGTCGTGTTTGCAAGAATGTAGTCCACTCCTGGGGTGTCTTCGTCTTTGAACATGAATCCACAGTCAATGATGATGATGTCATTCCCAAATTCGATCGCGGCCATATTGCGACCGATCTCTTCAACTCCACCCAATATGATGATACGAATATCACCTGGTGCAAGTGGGGGGATCTCTATCTTTTTCTTTGCCTGCTGTTTTCGTGCCTCACGTGCTTCTTCAGTAACGTGACGGGTGTCGTCAAAATGTTTTGATGAGAGCGATGATGCGCGTCGTCCATTACCACCTCGAGAAGAAGGAGAGGATGGACTTCGTCGTGGCGACCCACTCATTCCGCGTCCAGCACCACGATTCATTGGTGCTCTGCTTCGGTTTTCCGTTGGGCGAGGAGATGTCCTTGCGGGAGTGGTGATTGTTTGTGCTCCGCTTGTTGAAGTCACTGCGTCACTTCCCGTTGTTGCTCCTCCTGGAGCGCTTTGGGGTGGTACTCCTCCCTGCGTGCGCGGTCGACGAAATTGACTATTGCTCCGTCTTTGTCCTCCGCTTCTTCCGTACGTGTTTCTTTCGTTCATAACTAAATAAATACTAAATAAAAATCTGATGAATAATTAATGGTCCCTTTATGTTTCCCTAAAACAGAGAACTTATCTTGTGCGTGTCATACGATCTGCAAAGATTTTCCATACACGTTCTGATCGTACATACCAATCATTGATGTCGAGAAAACGTTCTGATTCAGTAGTAATGAGGCCAGTGTGCATTCCTCGAACACTACTTCCTATCGCGTATAAAAAGTCTGGACTGTAGATGAATACTGCGGGAATGTCTTCCTTGATGGCATCATTGAATTTCTGAAGCAAGATGGCGCGTTCTGCCTCATCTTCTTCTTTTCGTGCGCTTTCAAGTATTTTGTCGACGTTCTTGTTTGCATAGAGTGCGATATTTAATCCCGGTGCATTGCGTTGTGAGGAATGCCAGTATGCATAAGGGTCGGGATTGCGCCCTGTGATCTGCCCATAGAATATTGCGTCATATTTTCGTGGAGATAGTACTTCGGTGGTGAAGGAGGCTTGTTCAAAGACTTTTAGTACAACATGAACTCCGATCTTCTCCCAGTCTTCCTTGATGAGTCCTGCGGCTTCTTTGAGCTCGGCAACATCGGGGACTGAGATCGCGATCTCGAGTAAGGTAACAGTCTTCTTCTTTTTATCCGTTTTCTCGTACACATTTGCTGCATTGAGCACCCATCCATCTTTTTCGAGAATATCCCGTGCTTCTTGCGTGCGTAAGTCGGGGTTATTTTCTGCTACCGCCTCCTCTGTGTTTTCTAATGTCGACAAGGGTCCGCTTACGGTGCGTCCATATCCAGAAAGCACCTCACTTACGATGCGCTCTTTGTTGATTCCCATTGCGATCGCTTTGCGTACTTCTTTGTTTGCGAGGATCGGCTGCTGGCTTTGATTGAAATAGATACCAAATACTCGAGGGAGTGGTGCTCGTTCAATATGTTTTCCCGTCTTCTCGATCTCTTGTGCGAAATCAGGTTCGATGGTGTGGATCTGGTCGATCGTATGATTCGTATAGGCTTGGGAGAGTTCATTAGTGTTTCCAAAGAACATGATGCGGAGCTCGCTTACATAGGGTTCTCCCCCGGGATATTTCTTGAATGCAACAAGGTCGTAATATAGGGGAAGTCCCTTGTCGTTGTCTCGTACAATATTGCCAACTCGATACGCTCCTGAGCCGATGGGTTCAATGTTGTAATAGGTCACATCAAATTCTTCGTCAGGGACATCTTCCCAGATGTGTTTTGGAAGGATGCCCATTGTGGCGTTCTCGAGGAATTGTGCGTACGGTTGTTTTATCTGGAAGACGACAGTTTTCGTGTCAGGGGTAGTCACTTCGACGCCATCCCAGCTTGCACGCCGAGGGCTTTTTATCGCAAGCGCAACATCGCGTACTTTGTCTATTGTAAATGCAATATCTGCTGAAGTGATCGGTTCGCCATCATGCCATACGAGATCATCACGGAGGGTGAAA
>Ga0208374_1000313_pt1 | contig 24517 bp, 28 predicted proteins | sample RifOxyC3_FD_184037 | JGI IMG/M metagenome (GOLD analysis project Ga0208374, IMG submission 184037) | Groundwater microbial communities from Rifle, Colorado - Rifle Oxygen_injection C3 (SPAdes) | ecosystem: Environmental > Aquatic > Deep subsurface > Groundwater | place: Rifle, Colorado, USA...
GGCTCGGGAAGCGTTCGTACGCGCGGCTTCCAGACTATCGTCGGCCAACGCATCGGCCATGGTCAAAACGCTGTCCAGAACAAGGTCCACCTGCTTCCGGAACGCTTCCGGTGCCGCAACCACCGGAAGAACCGCCGGCGAGGCTTCGCCGGGCAGGTGTTCGACCGGCGCAGATCCGCCATCGGGCGCCATCATGCTGGGTTTGCCCTGGATTTGCAGGGAGCTGTCGAGCTTGAAGGCGCCATGGACCACCACCCGCTCACCCGCTTTCAGGCCTTCTTTCACAAGGTAGTAGTCGCCCGCCCGCGGACCCAGGACCACATCGCGCCCTTCATAGACGCCTTCTTCCTTCGGCAAAGCGACATAAACCATGGCGCGTTTACCGGTAACCAGGGGCGCCGACACGGGAACCACCAGCGGCAGGACGACATCCGTCTCATCCGCGTCAACATACCCCAGTTCCTCGGCTCGCACGAGGGGCATTCCGCATACGTCGCAGGCGCCCGGACCGTCTTTGACGATTTCCGGATGCATGGGGCTGATCCATTTGCCGCGCAGATCGCTCCGCAACACCTTGCCGTCACCGGCCACGGCGGCTTTGACCACCGCACGGACAAACATCTCCGGTTTCAGCCGGCCGTCGGCATTCGCCACGATGACACGCACCTTGACCGTTCGCGTCATCGGGTTGAGAATCGGGTCAATAAAAGCAATCGTGCCTTTGAAAGTTTCACCCGGATACGCCTCCGCCTGAAACTCAACGTCCTGGGCATAACGCAGCCATGCCAGATCGGACTCATAGGCGTCGAGCTGTACCCATACGCGGGTCAGGTCCGCCACGGTAAACAGGCGCATTCCGGTCTCTACGTACTGGCCTTCCCGCGCCTCCTTTTCCACCACGATCCCGCCGATCGGCGAATAGAACGTCACATGATCGCGCACCTGGCCGCTACGTTCAATCTCCGCGATCTGTTCGGCCGTCAGGCCCCAAAGCCGCAGACGCTCACGTGTGGCGTTGAGCAGCGTCGCGGAAGCGGACGCGCCGCCCGCCGATTGTACGGCCTGCAGCAGCTCCTGCTGGGCCGCCACCATCTCGGGGCTGTACATGTCAGCCAGATGGTCGCCGGACTTCACCGGCATACCGGCAAAATTCGCGTATAGCCGGTCAATCCGACCCGCGACACGCGGAGCGATATAAGCCAGGCGGGTCTCATCAAATTGTACCTTGCCAACCATGCGAATTTCAACCTCCACGGCAAGACGTTCCACCGGCGCCACAACGACTTCCGCCCGTTTGCGCGCGGATGGCGAAAGCGTTATCTGGCGGGGCACGCCCGCCTCCGAGCCGGAGTCGCCCGCCACGGGGATCAAATCCATGGCGCAGATCGGGCACTTCCCAGGCTTGGGCTGACGAATCTGCGGATGCATGGAGCAGGTCCAGACTTCGGCGGCCCGGGCCGTAGGCCCGGCTCCGTCAGTTTTTTCGGACACATGACGCGAAAATAAGCAGCCTCTCAGCGCAAATCCCAACGCAAATGTCGCCAGGGCGACGGCAAGAAGGGTTCTTTTGCCGCGCGCTAATCCTTCCATGGCTTCCTTCATGCTCATACTCCCTTTCTTCTTCTCTTAAACATCCCCAGTGCTAATTGCTGGGAATCGGTTCGTGAACGTGGGGGACATGGTTTGTTCCAGTGCCAGGACCGGCCTTGCTGAAATGCGTGTCCGACCGGTGTCCGAACAAATGCGGCAACATGCAAATACAGCCCGCAGTCCCGAACACAATCAGTGCGGAGAGGCCTAACACCGCCAGTGAACGCAACAGGGAATGACTTTTCATGAACTCGTCCTCTTGTTGTCCTGCAAGGCCGCAAGCCGAATGGTCAGCCACGGCCGCAGTAGGTTTACGGTTAACAATGCCAGAAGATCGCCCTCGAATACAGACGCGAAGTGATAAAATGTTGTTGCCAGAATGCCGCATATCCCGCCAAATATCCATTGTTCGGGGCGCTTGCCCGGGGATGTTTTCGGCTCGACCAGCATGATGAAAGCGAAAAACAGGTTCGGTAGCAATAAGGCGGCGCGTCCCGCGTTAATGCTGGTCAACAGGACAATGCCGGCCGTTCTGGCGATGAAGTAGGCGAACGGCAGTGAGAGTCGCCGTAGTCGCATCAGGATCAATCCACCGCCAACGATCACGAGCACAGCTGAGGTGTTTCCCCACCAGTTGATCCGGTTGCCGAAAATCATCATGGAGACCACCAGGCCGAAGGCCGCCGGATTGAAAATGTGCTTGCCCTCATGAAAGACGAGCAATTTCTTGGACGCGATCGCAAGCACGGCGGCCGTCCATGCGAAGCGTGGGTCCGCGCCGGGCGCAACCAACAGGCCGACGATTCCCCCGCTGATTGCCGCACTCTGAAGGACGGCGAGCGGCACAGCGCCGAAAAGCGCCCACTCGGCCAGCATGGCGGCCGTCAGGGAAGTCCCCAGAATCGCCAGTTTCAGCGAAACGTCGTGGCCGCCGACAAGCCCGAAAATGGCCAGCGCCGCTAACAGGATCAGCAATGGCGTCTTGGGGTTCTTTAGTTTACGGATGGCGTTCATTTCATTCAGGTTCATAGCTCGGCCGGCAACACAACCATGCGCCCGGTCATATCCCCGTGGCCGGAACCGCAAAAGACACTGCAGAACACCGGATATTCTCCCGGCTCAGCGGGCGCGACGAATTCCGCCGCCTTGCGCTCACCCGTCGGGATATCCGTCGAAAAGTCCACTTCGGGAATCATCACGCCGTGGGAGACATCCCGGCTCTTTAACTGCAGGCGCACCCGTTCCCCGGCGCGAACGACCAAGGGGTCCGGGTCGAAGCCGTACTGGAATGCGTCGTAGTCAACGACTCGCACACCGTTCTCTGCCTGGCCGCTGGGTGTCAGCGTATCCGCGCGCTCCGCATCCAACGGTTTGCCAGATACGGCATGCCGGTGATGCGCTGGATCGGCATGATCGTGCGCCGGCGTCGCTGACCCGCGAGGCTGGTGCGCCCAAAGGACAAGCCCCAACAACAGCGCCAGTCCGACCAGGCCGACAATCCTGTACGCCATATCTTTGTGGTCTATGTTCATAGTCCATACCTCCAGGTGTCAGGTGTTGGGGGATAGGTGTCAAGCGAGCCTAACACCACCCGCCACCTCTGATCAGTGCTTATGCCCTTCGTGGCCCACGGCCTCTTTCTTCGGCTCGGCGGGTTTGGCGTCCTTGACTGCAGGGTGCAGAGCCACCCCCGCCGCTTCCATTGACTTGATGGTTTTCGCGGGGTCTTTCTGGACCGTGGCAATGCATCCCTGGCAACACACGTAGATTCGCTTGCCGGCGTGATCCACGTATAGCGCCTTATCGATCGCGCCGCCCATCACCGGGCATTCGGTTTGAAGTTTGGCCACGGTAATGCCCTCGGCTTCGAGGGCCTTGATATACTTGGCCGGATCCTTCTTTAGCGGCGCCTCACAACCCTTGCAACAGATGTAGACGCGTTTGCCCTCGTGATCGACATACAGATGCTTGTCGATCGCGCCGCCCATGACCGGACAGGTTGTCTGCAATTTGATTTCCGTTTTTTGTTCCTGGCTCGCGGGCTCGTGCTTGCCTGCGTGCGTCGGATGGTCATGTCCGCCACCCTGCGCCAGCGCCGACGATCCCGCCAACAATCCGCCGACCAAAAGACCAATTCCTAATGTCATGCTTTTCATGATAACCGAATCCTTTCTATACTTTTCGATTTGCTTCTGTTTTCTCTCGCCACGCTTCTCGTCAGTGACAGTTACAACCCACAAGGATCACAGCCGCCGCCAACGCAAAGACCAACATCATGAGTCTCGGCATCTTCACCGCCTTTCTGCCGACTCTGCGACGGATCGCTGTTCGCAACCCGTCCGATTGTTGACTCAATGGCATCCTCCCCCATGACCGCCACCCGTTCCGTAAGGCGCTCGCGCACCGTCATAGTCTCCGTAGGAAGCGCAACCGCCCGCCGCCAGGCTCATAACAAAGACCATAGCAATCATCGCAATCGTTCTAATCATCTTTTTCTCCTCTTTCTTTATTCGAAGCGTCTTTATTTTTTACCGGCACGGGAACGTCCAGCTTTACTCCGACATCATACTTGCCGACACTGCGTCCGGTCTCCCCGATCGCGATTTCCCGGTCCGCCGTCGCCCGTTCCAGCATCAGCCGGAATTCGAGCAGGGTGCGCTGGGCATCGATCAGCGTCATGAATTCCGCTTTTCCGGTCGAAAATTCCTGTTTGGCCACCTCCAGCGCCTGCGTGGCTTTGGGAACCAGCGAGGTTGTGAAAAGATTGATCCTTCGCTCCGCGTCGTGGAACTTGAAGACCGCCATGCTCAATTCGGCCTTGAGCATGTTCCGCATGTTCTCGCGCTCGCTGGTCGCTGCCTGAACCATGGCCTCGGCTTCCCGGATTTCCGCGCGGTACCTTCCCCACCAGACGGGGATCGTAATGCCCGCCATGAGACCCACATCGGTCTCGTCACCTTTCCCCTCCATGCCGGGCATGACCATCCAGCTCGCGCCGAGCATGAAGTCCGGCAGAACACGCTTGCGCGCCAGTTTCTCACGATAGGTCTCGGCGGCAATCATCGCTGTCGCGGCCTTCAATTCCGGGTTCAGGTCCTCCAGCATGTCGTCGAGCGACTCCACGTCCACGATCGCCGGCCCGGAGGGGGAAGCCTTTGGCCAGGAAAGCACGTCATACACCGGAAGTCCGAGCAGAGCGGCAAGTCCCGCCGACCGCGATGCGCGTTCATCACGTAGCGTACCCAATTCGTTGGCGAGTCGGTCTTTCTCCACCTGGGTCTTGATGAGATCGGAGAAGGGCGCCAATCCGGCCTTGTAACGGATGGTCACGACCTGTTCAAGATCGGAGAGGAGTTGGTGGTTTTCGTCCGTCACCTGGGTGGCTCGCGACAGGTAATGGTATTCGTGAAACGCCTTAACCACGTGATCGAACAGGACCAGGCGCTCCGCTTCGAAAGCATGCATGGCCGCCTCGGTTTCCGCCGCCGCGCTTTTTTCGCGAAGATCCAGCTTTCCGAACGCCGGGAACATCTGCGTCAGACTCGCCTGGTAGCGGGTGTCCATTTGCTCGATGAAATACTCGAACGACAGCGTCGGATCGTCCAGCGATCGCGCCTGCGGAATTCGCTCCATGGCCGCCGCCCATCGGTCGAACGATGCGCGCAGCCCGGGATTATGCGAAAAGGCATGATGGAGATAGTCATCGAGCGTCGAATTCCCGTTAAACCGCGGTTTTGCGTCCGGGGTGTCCGGCGCCGCATACATGATGCGATGCGCTTCATCGTGTCTGGCACGCAGGTCCCGCTCGGGAACAGAAACACAACTGGTCAACCACAGTCCTCCGCCCAGTGTCAGAACCAGCCGACAGAAACCGAACGAACAAAAGACGGATTCCAGCCTTCCGCTGGACCCGATGGTATTTTCCGGCTTCTTCATGATCATGACTCCACCTTCATCCCGCAGATGGGATCTTTTTCCATATTCTTTCCTGGGTCCGTGACCCCGTTTTCCTTTATTCCTACCACCATCGTATCACACGAAACGAAAGGCCTTTGTAGAACATGCATCATCCAATGTATATGGGGGAAACCCCTACTATCCATGACGCAATATCTTATATCAACGAGCCGGCGAACGAGCCGCACAGGCCGGGCAGGCCTGGCACACGGTATCTGCAATCAACCGGTTGAATTTCTCCTTCTGTTCCGGGCTCAACCAATCCCTGACGCGGCGAATGTGCGAAAGCGCGGCGTATTCGCCGTTCTCGTAAGCGCGGCACATCTCGGCGACCATGGCATCCGCCGGCGCGGGGTTATCGGCGGTCTCGTTCGCCAACGCCTGTCCCAGGCGCGCGCGAGCCCCGCAATGGTTCATACAGCAATCGTTCATCGTCGCGCCAAAATCCACATGCAACCGCTTGATTCCCGCAGCCTGTTCAGCATTGAGCTCCAATTCCAGGATCAGGAACGACACATCTTCCAAGCGGTTGAGGGGCGAACAGTCCCGTCCACAAACGGCCCTCCTTGTAACTCCGTACGCCACGAAGGCCGCAGCCAGGGCGATGGCCAGAAAACCGATTATTTGCTTATTCATCGGGGCCCTCCGGTCGTCATGGTGAGATAGGATCCAGCCAGTGTCTGCGAATGCAGCAACGGTTCGCCGGCATGACGGCTGTCGCGCATAGCCGGCATGGAAAACGCCAGGCCGACACCGAATACAATTCCCGCGGCAGCGGCCATGGCACTGGCCCAGGCCGGATACGGCACAACCCATTCACGCAGGCGGTCTAATATCGAAAAACCCGGCAATTTCGGGGCGGAAACGGCGTGAATACGTTGCCAGACAGCCGTTTCGAAGCCGGCGTGCGGTTCCATGCCTTTCCAAGCGTGAAGCAACGCGGTTAGACCACAGTCGTCGTCCTGAATAGGGCTTTTTTTCGGATTAAAAGGTCGACCTTTCATATGTTTTCCTACCCTCCCCTCCAACTCGTGTAACGCCGCCGCCCGGAAAAACCCTCGCAGGAAACTCAAAAAAGAGAATTCGCCACCCGCCTGCCCCTTGAACCCATAGGGATCTAACCAAGCAGGGCCGCAAGTTGCCGGCGGAGGAAGTGCCGCGCGCGGTACAGACGCGCTTCGACCGATTTCCGCGTACACTTCATAACGGCCGCAATCTGGGCATCGGAAAAGTCCTCATATTCCGAGAGGAGGATCGCCGTTCGCTGATCTTCCGGCAGGCGGGCCACCGCCGCGGCAATTCGCTCGCCGGTTTCCCGTGCGACGGCCGCCTCGGCGGCGGTAGGTCCGGCGCCGGGGGTCGTGTCGCCACCGTCTTCAAGGGCGGTCAGGGACGTTTCCGGATGCCGTTTCTTCCGCCTGAGACAGTCCAGTGCCGCATTACGTGCAACCTGGAACAACCACGTCGAAAACGCCGCTGTCGTCTGGTACAACGCCGGCTTTTGAATATTCTGAAAGGCCCGGACAAACACTTCCTGAGTCACATCCTCCGCTTCCGCCGCATTCCCGATCATCCGGTATATGAAATTCATAATCGGGCGCGAATAACGCTCCATCAACGCATCAAAGGCATAATCATCCCCAGCCCGAACACGCTCGATTATTTTCCAATCGTCGTTATCGGTTGTCATTCAAATATCCTTCAATCCACCACCGATTATTTACCCAAAACTCCCCATCAAACACACATAAATGAATACGCTCTGTCCATCTCTAAAATATTATACTTTACTTATATGATCAACATTATTATATTGATCTTGTTTATATGAGTCAGCAGGTGGAGGCTGGGTGTATGACAACGGAAAATACTGATCCTGCGAAGGAATACCAGGGAGACGGCTCCCCCCAAGACGTCCTGCGGTGGGCATTGGACCGATTTCATCCCCGAATTGCGGTCGCCACCAGCCTGCAGGATACCGTCCTTATCCACATGGCGGCTTCAATACGCAAGGATGTCCGCGTGTTCTCAATCGATACCGGGCGACTCCCCGAAGAAACCTATGCCTGCGCTGATGCTGTCCGGAAAACCCTCGGCATCCGGATCGAATGGTATTTCCCCCGGCATGAGACGGTTCAAAAGCTTGAAACCGAAGAAGGCCTGTTCTCCTTCAAGAAGAGCCTGGAAGCTCGACGGACATGCTGCTTCATCCGCAAAGTCGAACCGCTTCACCGGGCCTTGTCAGGCCTCGACGCCTGGGTAACCGGTCAGCGCAAGGATGAAAACGTCACTCGCAACGGACTGGCCATGATTGAACGGGATTCGACGCATGGGAACATCGTGAAGATCAATCCCCTGATCAACTGGTCTTCCGAAGATGTCCATGCCTATATCGAAAAACATCACCTGCCCTACAACCGGTTGATCGACCGGGGATATCCATCCATCGGTTGCGCGTGCTGCACGCGGCCGGTTGAACCGGGCGAAGACCCCCGCGCCGGACGCTGGTGGTGGGAACAACCCGAACACAAGGAATGCGGTTTGCACGCAGGAAACTGGTCCATTTGACGGATGAGCGGAGCCATTCATATGCCCCTGGAAACAGGCTCAAAACTGGAGTTGCATCGACGAAGCATCGTCAAGGCGCTAACTTGGCGTCTGGCAGGCACCCTCGGAACCTGCCTGATCGGGTGGTGGTTCACCGGTTCTCTGCGGATCGCCCTGGGCATAAGTCTTATCGATTCGGCCGTGAAAATCTTCGGGTTCTATGTCCATGAACGGGCATGGCACCGCATCGCATGGGGATTCGTTCAGCCCGGACTGGCTGATGGAAAAGGAGGCGGCATCTGATGCATGCGCAACCGCAACATATGGACACCCGCGTTCTCCATGACGCAGTCAAACCCGATCCGGAAACGGGCGCGACTACCCCCACCATCGTCCAGAGCACCGCGTTTGCCTACGAGACCGCGGAATCCCTGGAAGCGGTTTTTTCCGGCCGGGAACCCGGGTACGTCTATTCGCGAATCGCCAATCCAACGGTAACCCAATTCGAACGCCGGATCACGGCGTTGGAAGCGGCGCAGGGCGCCTTGGCATGCGCTTCGGGCATGGCAGCCATCAGCGCCACGGCATTGGCCCTGGCCGGAACCGGTGATGAGATCATAGCGGGCAACAGCCTGTTCGGAGGGACGCATTCCCTGTTCAGCCGGACCTTGAGCCGGTACGGTATCGTCACCCGTTTCGTCCAAGCCACCGACGCCAATGCCTATCGCAAGGCCATTACGGACCGGACCCGGCTCATCTTCGTTGAATCCATTGGAAACCCCAAACTGGACGTTCCCGACCTTGCGGCCATTGCCGGTGTCGCGCACGAGCACGGCGTGGTCTTTGCCGTGGACAACACCCTCGCCACACCGGTCCTGCTTCGCCCGAAAACGATCGGCGCCAATCTGGTCATCCATTCCACCTCGAAATTCATCAATGGGCATGGCCATGCCATCGGTGGCATCATCGTTGACTGCGGAACGTTCGATTGGTCCAGCCCGCGGTACGCCCACCTGCATCCCCTCCATAAACGGATCGGAAACCTGGCTTTCCTGTCCTACCTCCGGAGTCAGGTCGTCCGCGATCTTGGCTGCTGTCTCTCCCCGTTCAATGCATTCCTCATGATGATCGGTGTCGATACCCTGGCCATCCGGATGGAACGCCATTGCGCCAATGCCGGCCAGGTGGCACAGTTCCTGGCCGGACACCCACGGGTGGATCGGGTTCGTTATCCCGGCCGGCCTGATCACCCTGACCAGGCGCTGGCACAACGCCAGTTTGGTGGGCGTTATGGGGCCGTATTGACTCTGGAACTCGCCGACCGGACATCATGTTTCCGGTTCATCAACGGTCTGAAACGCGCCCGGAACCTCGCCAACATCGGTGAGGTACGGACCCTGGTGATCCACCCGGCATCGACGTTCTGCCGTGAGATGTCCGTGGAAGACCGCGCGGCAGTCGGTGTATCCGACAACCTGGTGCGACTCTCGATTGGGATCGAACATCCCGATGACATCATCAGCGACCTTGAACAAAGCCTTGCCATGATATAAACAGAAAGGACGACCATGAAATTGACCATCAATGGAGAAACCAAGGACCTGCCGGACGGCCTGGCAATTCCCGCCCTGCTGGAACACCAGAAGGTGAAAATGCCCGACATGGTGTCCGTGGAGGTAAACGGCGAAATTTTGGAACGTAAGCAATTCGAGACCACCATCCTCAAGGATGGGGACCGGGTTGAGTTTCTGTACTTCATGGGCGGTGGCGCCGGCCTGTGATGAAAGGTAGAAAGCGTGACGCCTGATCAAATAACGACATCCAGCGAACCCCATCGGCTGGCAGGCCGTACCGAACCGCGCGGCTCGCGCACCGGGTTCCCCACGTGGGGTGCCTATGCGTTCGGTGGAATCTTTATGGTTGTGGGCATATTGATCATGCTGGTCGGCCTGCGCGTCATCCCGGTCGACCCATCCGGGGTACATGCGCCGTGGTGGGTACTCACCGTCATGGGCGCCGTATTTGCGCTGGCCGGGCTTGGGGTTGAAGGCATGGCGACACGCCAGTTCCTCGCCGAACGCCATCGCCTTTCTGCCGCCCTGCGGCATGCCGGCAACCCGGCGCGCCAGGATTACCGGTGGGATCCTTCCGGCTTTGCGCCTCCACGCTGGTCGCGGGCCGTCAAAGCGGTCGCAGGCGCCGCAGGACTCAGCCTTTTCCTGTCCATCTTCAACTATTGGGCTTTCGCAACGACCAGTCCGGTGATGGTCAGGATGATTGTTGTTGTGTTCGATCTCGTGCTCATCCTGGTCTGGTGGGAAGCCTTCTTGCGGGTTGGCCGGGCATTCAAGTTCGGAGGATCGCGTATCGATTTCCTGGAATTTCCGTATTCCATCGGTAAACCCGTCACGATCCGCTGGCAGCCTTCAGACGGTATCGGCGCCGCCCAAGGCGGACACCTGACGTTGCGCTGTGTAAAGGAATGGTACGAACAGACTGGTAGCGGAAAGAACCAAAGCACCCACCTGGTACATGAGGAACAATGGAGTACGACCTGGCAGTTTGCCCCGAACCGGTCCGTGATGCCGGGCAAACGGGTCGACCTGCGTTTCGAGGTTCCGTCCGGTCTACCGTCAACCCGGCTTGGCGGAACATCACCCGTTTTCTGGGAACTTGAAATCCACCTGGATTTGCCGGGGTTTGATTTCGAGGAGACCTATCTGGTGCCGATTTACGGGGCATAAAGCCTATCAAGGAGCGTAGCATGAACCTCACCGATGCACAGATCGAGCGTTACTCGCGGCATATCATCCTGCCCGAGGTCGGCGGCAAGGGACAGGCCCGCCTCCTCGCCGGGCGGGTCCTGATCGTGGGCGCCGGGGGACTCGGATCACCCGCCGCCCTCTACCTGGCTGCGGCAGGCGTCGGTACGATCGGCTTGATCGACGCGGATACCGTCGACCTGACCAACCTGCAACGGCAGATCATCCATGCCACACCCGATCTGGGACGTCCCAAGGTCGATTCCGCCGCCGACAAGATGCGGGCCATCAACCCGGACGTTCGGGTGATCACCCGCCGGGAACGCCTGACCGCCGCCAATGCGCAGGCGGTCCTCAAGGATTATGATTTCGTCATCGACGGCACCGATAATTTTCCCTCGAAGTTCCTGGTTGCCGACGCCTGCCATTTTGCGCACAAGCCCTATTCCCATGCCGGCATCCTCCGTTTCGACGGACAAACCATCACCGTGGTGCCCGGCGAAACGGCTTGCTACCGGTGCATCTTCCAGGCACCCCCTCCAGCCGGTGCGGTCCCCTCCTGCTCTCAGGCCGGGGTTCTTGGCGTGCTCGCCGGGGTGATGGGAACCTTGCAGGCCACCGAGGCGGTCAAGTTCCTGCTGGGCCAGGGAGAACTCCTGACCAACCGCCTGCTGGTCTACAACGCCTTGAAGACGACGTTCCGGAACGTCCCCCTCAAGCGGAATCCGTCCTGTCCGCTGTGCGGCGCCACGCCGACGATCACGGAACTCAAGGATGAACAACCACCCGCCTGCACCCTGAAGTAAGGGAGTCCCGTCATGCCATTGACCATCAGCCGGACGGTTTATGACGCCATGATCCACGCGGCACAAAAGGCCGCCCCGCTGGAAGCATGCGGCCTGCTCGGCGGCTCAAACGGCCATACCACGGCCTTCTACGAACTTGCCAATGCCGATGCCTCCGCCGACCATTACCGCATGTTGCCGGAGCAACAGTTTTCCGCCATCCGGGACATGCGCACCAAGGGGCTTCGCATGCTGGCCATCTGGCATAGCCACCCCGCCACCCCGGCCCGGATGTCCGAGGAGGATCTCCGGCTGGCCTTTACGCCCGATACGGTTTATCTTATTCTGTCGCTGGCAGTTCCGGGAGCGCCCGATCTCCGCGGATTTATCCTGCAGGATGGCCGGGCGGAACCCGTCGAACTGGTAATCACAAACAAGGAACCGACATGACATCCGGACAACCCTATCCCCTGCCCGCCGATCTGGCGGCGGACATCGACACCTATGAACGGGAGGTCCGACAATTCCTCGACGGCGCCATGCCCGCGGCGAACATCAAGGCCAAACGGGTCCCCCGCGGAGTCTATGAGCAGCGCCGGGATGGCACCTACATGGTACGGGTCCGTGTGGCCGGCGGAGTCTTGAACCACGAACAGGTGTCGGAACTCGCAACCTTGAGCCGGAAGTTCGGCAACGGCCTGTTGCATGTCACGACCCGGCAGGACGTGCAGTTTCATGATATCGCGCTGGACCATACCCCGGCCATCATGCGACGCCTGATGACCGTCGGTCTGACCAGCAAAGGCGGCGGCGGCAATACGGTCCGCAACATCACCGCCTGTCCCTACGCCGGCATCTGCCCCCGCGAGCGGTTCGACGTCACCCCGTGCGCCCAGGCGGTTACCGGATACCTGATCCCCCTGGTCGGCAGTTACAATCTGCCCCGGAAATACAAGATAGCCTTCAGCGGATGCCCCGCGGACTGCGCCCTGGCCCAGGTTTCCGACCTGGGGTTCATTGCCGAAACCCGCGACGGCAAGGCCGGTTTTCGCGTGATGGCGGGCGGTGGACTGGGCACCCATTCCCGCGTGGCCGATCCCTTGATCGACTGGGTCCCCGCAACCGGGATTCTCCGCGTAGCGGAAACCGTCCGCCGGCTGTTCGACCAACTGGGAGACCGGAAAAACCGGCACCGCGCCCGGTTACGTTTCGTTTTCGACCAGATCGGCCCCGAAGCATTTCGCCAACGTTTCACGGCTCAATTTGACGAAGTGGTCCGGGAACAGGTTCCCGAATGGCAGGAAACCTCACCCCTCAATACGCAATCCGCCGACAGTCCGGCAACCCCACCCGTCCCCCGGATTTCTCATGGGGTCCGGGTCATCCCCCAGCGCCAACCGGGGTTCGTTGCCATTCCCCTGCATCTGCCGCTGGGATTCCTGACGGCCGACGACTGGGCTCGGATCGGGGAATTGGCCGGACAATTCAGCGGGGAAGCGGGGCTTCGAACCACCCGTTCCCAGAACCTCTTGCTACGCTTCGTCAGAGAAACAGACATTCCGGCCCTGACCGCCGGATTACGCACACTCAAGACCGACGTGCTATCCCCCACGCCGCTTGACCGGTTGGTTGCCTGTGCGGGCGCCTCAACCTGTCGGCTGGGTATCGGCCTGGCCCGCAACGCCGCCCAGGCATGTGCCGATGCACTGGCAACCCATGAGATTTCCCGGGACACCCTGGATGCGATGGAGTTTTACATCAACGGGTGTCCCAACGCCTGCGGACATCAACCCGTCGGCATGATCGGATTGTTTGGCGCCGCGCAACGTTCCGGCGAACGTTTGGTCCCTTCCTACGGGATTACACTCGGCGGGCGTTGCCGTGCGGACGGAGCCCGTCTTGGTTTACCGGCCGGCAGGGTGCCGGCCGCCGCCCTGCCGCTGCTGGTACGGGATCTGGCTATAGATTTCCAAACGAACCGCCGGGACACCGAATCCTACCCCGATTATTACGACCGGCTTGGCCCGGCGCACTTTGAACCCATGGTGGCCCGGCATGCGTCCATCCCGGCATTCGAGGAACGTCCCGATTACTACCGGGATCTTGGAGCCACGGAACCCTTCTCGCTGGCCGGACGCGGCGCCGGGGAATGCGGGGCCGGTGTCTTCGAGGTGATCCAGCAGGACCTGGCCACCGCCCGCAAGGCAACCGGATCGTTCGATATCCTGCTGCCCACCATCCGCGCGCTGTTGATCACGCGCGGTGTGGATGCCCAGGATTCCGACACCCTGTTCCGCGAATTCGAACGACATTTCATCGATACCGGCCTGGTCGCCGACGAGTTCCGCGGCTTGCTCACCCGGGCACGCGGATATACCCAGGGCTGGCAGGCTGCACTCGATGGCCAGCAGCAATCCATCATCAGCCTGCGGGAACGGGTTGAACTTCTTTACTCGACGCTCGACGCCAACCTTGCCTTCCATCCTCCCGAGCCGCTGTCACCACCGGCACCCCCGGTGAAGCCGGTACCGCCTGGCCCTTCCATACCGGCCGGTCATCCCGCATCCGGAACAACAGCTGAACTTGACCTGCGCGGCGTTGCCTGCCCGATGAACTTCGTGAAAGCCAAGCTCAAGCTGGAAATGATGGATGTCGGTGACACACTCGCCATCGTTCTGGACGATGGCGACCCCATCCGTAATGTCCCGGCCAGCTTCCGGAACGAAGGACAGAAAGTCGTGGAGACCCGTCCCCTCGATGACGGACACTGGTCCGTGGTCATCCGCAAGACAACGGATTAACCCGCGGCCTTTATTCACCGTGTAGCCATGTCTGCTTCATAAATCCTCCATTATGGATGAAAGAAAGGTCATGTCGTCCTCGTGGGAGGCGCGACAAGCGAGAACCACCTTTGAAGCCGCCCTGCGGGGACAGCACAACGAAGGCAGGCTGAGGTCGGAACGCCCCTATGCGGAAATCGGCGGACGGAAGATGTCGCCAATCAGTAGTCTTCCAGCGCGCTGCAGCGTGATCGGATAAGCGCGTTCAACATGTGCTCCATCGGAGCGTTCGACGCGACGTCGGTATCACCCACGCCAGTCGAATGTCGTCTCCGCGTCCCGGTCCCAGCCGTCCCACAGGTAGTCATCGGCAATACCGTTCGCGATGAGACGAAAGGCGTAGCGAACCTGCTCCTCGTAGAATTCGCAAAAAGCGCCCGTTCGGTGCATCCCGCCGTTCATCGCGTGTGCTTCGGCAGGACAGGGTGCGCCGCAGAAATGCCGGATCGCACACTGGTTGCACGGTTCGATAGCCTCCACTTTGCGGCCGGTTACTTTCGTGAAGGCGGGGGACTTGAGCACGTCGGCAATATGGTCCTTGAACAGGTTGCCTCCCCGAAATTCCTTCAAGCCGATAAACTCGCTGCAGGGATACAGTCCGCCATCCGGCGCGAGCGCAAAGAAACAACGCCCGCCGCCGCAGGGCGAGATGTCGCACATGAGTCGCCGCGCGGTCGGAGCGAGAATGGAAACCAGCACATTGGCGAAGTTTGCCACCACCAGCTTCCGGCCTGTGCGCTTGAACAATAGGTGCGTCCGGTCCAGGGCGGCAAGGAAAGCCTTGGCCGCCGCGGCGTCGTCCGGCTTGATGGTCCGCGCGCCCGGCAACGTGCAGCGCACGATGTTCAGCATGCACGCGGGCGCCTCGTGGGCGTGCAGAAACTCCACCATGGGAACCAGGTATTGGAGATTCTCCCGGGTGACCGTGCAGATCACGTTGAAGCCGGGATAGCCCTTGAGTTTCCGCATGGCGGTTTCGACGGCCTCGAAAACCCCCTCCCCGTTCCACGAACGGCGGGTCCTGTTGGCGACCGCCGGCAGGGGGGCGTCGAGCGAAAGCCCGATCCCGATGCCGCGTTCGGTCAGGAATGCGATGGCGGAATCATCCAACAGGGTGGCGTTGGTCTGAACACCGAAACGGAAGGACTTGCCGTAGCGCTCGATGGCGGCAAACAGCGCTTCGCGGTTGAGCATCGGTTCCGCGCCGTGGAACACCACCTGCGGCAACCGACCTTTCGGCATCGTGGTCTTGAAGTATCGTTTCAGACGCTCCAGCGCCTCGAACATCCGCGCCTGCGACATGTGCCGGCCGTGTTTGCGCATCGTCTCCGGAATGTAACAATAGCGGCAGTTGAGATTGCAGCGCTCGGTGGGATTGAAGTATACGGCCGAGGGCTTGAGCCCGAAACGGAGCGCGTGCATCTCGGTGGCGAAGGCGTCCTGTTTCCGGACCACGGCCGCGCGAAACGAAGGGTTCGCAAGCGTATCGGCCAACGCGTCCTTGCGGACGAGCGACCAGAACGCCGTATCGGGTTCGATCAGGGCCACATAGGAGTCGTGGCCGATATCCAAGGGCTGCAGGTGCGGCCCATTGCCGGTGTTAAGGAAGCGGCCCCGTGAGGGGGCCGCTTCGGAAACGGAGCGCGTATGCATCACTTCGATTTTCGATCCATCAGGATGTAGTGCGAGAGCCCCGTGCCACTGGCCTTGCAGGCCTTGCGAGAGGCGATGATCGTCTGCTTCTTCTTTGCCTGGTTGCTGCGTTTCATGCGTAACCTCCTTTTGTGCCCGCCATAAAAAGGGTCCCGGCAGGCATGGACCCGTTCCTACACACGAATCCTTCGGACGCGCCCCCGCTTCCGGGAAGACGATCGTCCCGTACAATAAAAAAGGGTTCCGGCAGACCTTGGAAGGTCTGCCGGAACCCTTTGCCATCAGATCCCGTTTCACGCGAGCAGACGGCAGGTCTTCTGACTTTCGGATCGCCATCCGGCCGCGCCTTCCCATCCCGCTATCCGCTTGCGGCGGACGCGGGCCAGTGGCTCAATGCGGTCGAACTCCCCGATTACAGCGGCGGGACCGTCGCGGATTTTCACCGCGTTCCGAACATGCCATTGCTCTCAAAAATCGTTGTCTTTATACGCCGACAATGCGCAGGCTGTCAACAATTCGTTGTCGCCCCGTTGCGGATTTGCGGATTCCGCCATTAAATCGCCCAGGACGCCACCTCGTCCTCCCTAGCGGAATCGTGCGCCGTCCATAGCGTCTCCCGTCCGTTGCACCGTAAACGAACCGCAACGCTTTCCCCGGTTGTTTTGGGCGAATAACACCGCAATAACCGCCCCACCACGAGAAGGTCGTTTTCCGCATGGGAACCCCGCAGCACGGCGGTTGGTCCGGGTTTGTCCACGAACGAGACGACCGGAAGCGGCCCCGCCATCTGTTCGAGACGGGCGTTCTCCCCCGCGTCGCGCCCCAGGATAACCTTGAGACCCGGATGAAGACGGAAGTGCCGGCCCAGGGTGGCCAGCCGCGCATCGCGCTCGTCCCAATCCGGGCACCGGTCGAAAACATCCTTCAACCGCCGGCTAATAACCGGATCGGTCAACAGACATCCGCCGGAAGGGCACCCGAAGACCTCCACCCCCCGTTCTTTCGCAATGGCAAGCTGGGGGGATCGTGACCGCCCGCTCAGATCGAGCATCCGGTCGCGGGGAATCACCCCTTCAAGTTCCGGAATCGTCGGCGGCAGGAGGTGGGCGCTCAACGGCCGCAACAACCGGCCGGCGAGCCCGCTTTCCCGCTCGATCAGGTCAAGCGCCCGGCGATGCTGCGACATGGGCCGCTGCCCAAGCACCTCACCCGTCACCACGCACACGGCGCCGGTCTCCCGCATGACCGCCGCGGCCTGGAGAAGCATGTAGATGCGGCAATCGATGCAGGGATTTAATCCCCGCCCGTAACCGAAACGGGGCCGCTTCACGATACGGAGGTAGTCCATCCCCTTGACCATCACGCGCAGATCGACGTCCAGGCTTTTCGCCACGCTTGCCGCCAGACTGCATCCGCCGTTTTTCCGCGGGCTGCACGTGCAAAACGGACTGACGAAATTCAACGCCAATACCCCCAGTCCCTGGTCCAGCATCAGCCGCACGACGATGGTGCTATCCAGCCCGCCCGAAAGCAGCGCGACAACGGTTGGGCGGTTGGACACCACGGCGGAAGACGACAAGGTTTCAGCGTTCACGCGAAAGTCCCTCCATGGACGCGTGGATACAATCACGGGGATGCAGTTCGTCCGTATTATGAGGGAGGGTCATTGCGACGGTCCATACGCCCATCCCCGACCTCGTTCATCGACATCTTACGAACCCAAAGGCCGCCATCCCGCCGAAACAACCGGTCCCGATTGGCGCCATGCGGGGCATGTCACGGTTAACGCTCCGGTCATGCGGACTTCAACAACCGTTTTATCGTTTTGATGAGAACCGGCAGTTTGACCGGTTTCTCCATGAATTCCTGAACTGGCAACCATTCCGAATCGATGTCTTTGCCGGAAAAATCCATCGGGAATTCCTGGTTGATGCCGGTCAACATGATGATCGGCAAATCCCGGATGCCTTTCGTGCGGCGGATCTGCCGCGCCACGTCGAACCCGGCAACCGGATTGTCCGGAAACATGACATCGAGGATAACCAGATCCGGTTTCTGTTCAGCGACTTTAAGGACGGCATCCTGCGCCGAAGTCAGAATCGACACCTCGTGTCCTTGATCGCGCAATACCGCCGCCATATTGTCCGCCAATTCCACATCATCGTCGACCAGCATGATTCGAGCCATGTGTTTCCTCCGTTCCGTGATTAACCTGCCGGCATCCATACTTCAAAAACCGTCCCATTGCCAGCTTCACTTTGCGCGGTAATCGTCAACCGCAGATTCTGGGCGATTTGCCTGACGATCGCCAACCCGAGACCCGTCGAATTCGGGTTGAACGCAACGGCCTCGGGGGTCCGGTAAAAGTCATCGAAAACATGCGCCAGGGACTCGTCGCTAATGCCGATGCCGTGATCGGCGACACGAATCGTCACGCGGGAGTCCCGCTTTCCGATGGCGATATCCACGACTCCGCCTATCCGCGAGTAGGTGACGGCATTCGCGAGAAGATTCGCGAACAAGACCTTCAACTGCCGGGAATCGCCGGGCACGATCACCTCGGCGCCGGCAAGCTTGACGGACACTTGTTTCCGCAGGGCCACGTCTTCGATTTCCAGCCATACGTTTTCCAGCAGCGCGCGCAGGGATACCGGATCGCGCGCCGGCTGTCCCGCCGGAACGGATCGCAGGTTGCCAAGGGTCAGGATGTCGCTGATCCGCGCGCGCAAGGCGGCCGAACGGGCATCGATTTTTCCGACGATCTCCCGCACGCTTTCCGGCATTTCGCCCCAATGCAAGGCTTTCAGGATCTGGATGTTGCTTTCGATTCCGGAGAATGGCGCCTTTAAATCGTGGGTAACCCTCAGCATCTGCTGGTTGATGGCTTTATCCGCCCGCAGGATGCGCTCATTGGCGGCAGCCAGATCCCGATCCCGCCGCCGTACCGCTTCGGAAAGCGAGGATACCAGATACCACACGATCAACCAGACGAACACGGCGGGAATGGCGAACAGGAGGGAGGCCGGCATATCGGGATGGCTGAGCCGGTCAACGACCAGGACGCTCGGATGCGGCAGCAATTCCAGGTACTCGGCCGCAACCGTCGCCAGGAACAACCCGGCGCTTAACAGGGTTACCAGAAAACTGTCCCGCCGGCCGAAAAATATACAGGCCAACGAGATATGGAACAAATAGGTGAATGCCACGACCGTGTTGGTCGGGCCAATCCGGCAAACCAAGCCGGTCAGCACGACCAGATCGGAGACGATCTGGAACCAGATATTCGCGGCAATCATGCGCCAGGGCGTCCGGGCGGACATATAACGGATCCACCGGATGGACCCCAGGTTCAACAAGGCAAGGATGCCGGACAGATGCCAGGGCCATAAACCCGGAGCGATGAGCCCATACCGCTTCAGGAAGGCCGGATCGATCGCCATGCCCACCGCGCCGAACAGGACCAGCGCGGCCACCACGATCCACCGGATGCGGGTGAACCATCGCGCATTGTGCAACAAGACCACACCCGTCATCCCCGCATCGCCCGAGGCAGCCATCACGGTTCCCGCAGGCGGCGTGACGGGATCAAGTCTGAAGGTTCCCATGAATAATCACCCGGTTCAGAAGTAGTGCATGGCCTGCATTTTTTTCAGCATGACCATATCGCGCTCTTCAACCCGAATCAGCGCTTCCAACACGGTTCGCGCATCGTCACCCACCGGCTGGACCAGTACGGAACGATACAAGGACACCAGTTCGCGGTCATGGCCGACGGCCATTTCGATCAATTCATCGCCTTGGATCGTTTCCGGCGGCGCATAGGGCATCTGCCGGCCGGCGTCGAGATCGAACGGGGCGTCGAACTTAAGCTCCACCATGCGCACATGCCCCACCCGATCCGGATCCAGCCCCGCCAAGGCCTGCTCCTGATGCCGCCGATGCCGGGCCAGATAATAGGTCAACAGTCGAACTCCATTGTCCTTGGATCGGTCGCGAATCTCCGCGTAGTAAACCTCGAGCCGCAACTCGAAATCCCGGGCACGGTCCATCAATTCCCCCACCGTAACAATCGCCATAGTCATCCTCCTCGCGCGCCCGGCACGACCGACCGCAAACCCGCCTGTCGGAATCGCAATCCGTGTTAGAATTTATCGTAGAAAATTGCCGCGTCGGTCAGCCCCTTGGATTTCAACACGTCAATGACCGCTTCGATCATGGGAGGCGGACCGCATAAGAAAGCCTGCCGGTTTATGCCGGGGATAAGTTTTTTGTCCACGGCCAGATGGATGAACCCGGTTTCGCCGTCCCAGGACTCGCCCGGCCCGAGGGGATCGGACAGCGCGTAAACGATCTTGAAATTGGGATGCTGTTTCGCCAATTGCCGGTACTCCTCCAGATAGAACACATCCCGGGTCGACCGGCATCCGAAAAACAGCCAGCAGGAACGGTCCGGCCAGCGCCGGTATAATGAATAGATGATATTCCGCATGGGCGCCATGCCGCATCCACCCCCCACGCAGACGATTTCTCGGTCGGGATCCTCAGACAGACGGAACTCCCCGTAAGCTCCCGTCAAGACGACCGGATCGCCGGCTTTCAAGCCATGAATATAGGTGGAGGCAATTCCCCCCGGAACCAGACGCACATTGAGTTGCACGTGGCGCTTCTCGTACATCGGCGAGCTGATCGAATAGGCACGAAACACCGGACCTTCCGGCCCCGGCGCCTGGATCTGCACGTACTGACCGGGCCGTTGTTCGATCGCCTCAGGATCCAGCAGATCGAATTCAACTTCCTTGATATCGCGCGTCAACTCCCGAACCAGGCTGACCCTAGCCTGATACTGCTTCACGTTCAGCAGGTCTTCCGGAATACGTATTTCCATATCCTGCTTGATCTTTACCTGGCAGGCCAACCGCATTCCGGACCGCATTTCCACGCGGTTCAGGAACGGCGTCTCCGTCGGCAGGATCGGTCCGCCGCCGGCAACCACCATCACCTTGCAATACCCGCAGGAACCTTTTCCGCCACAGGCCGAGGGGATGAACACCTTGTTCTCGTACAGCGCGGCAAGGAGCGTCCCTCCCCCCTGCACCTTCAAGACGCTGGATCCCTCGTTAATTCCGACCGCGCACGGACCGTATCGGACCAAATACCGTTCCGCCACCAGCAACAGGATTGCCAACGACACGAAAAGACCGCCAATGACCAGAATGGCTATAAGATAGATCACCCGTTTCCCCCGCGATTGAATCCCGCGCCCCAACCACCCGATTGTCCATGGAACGCCATCACTGCACGTTGAGCATCCCGGCAAACCCCATGAAGGCCATGGCAATCACGCCCGTGACCAGCATGAGAATGCCAAGCCCCCGCAAGGGTTCCGGAACATTGGAATACCCCATCTTTTCGCGCAGCCCGGCCATCAGGAGGATTGCCAGCCCCCACCCCAGTCCGGCTGAAAATCCAAAAACGGTGGACTGGGCGAAATCGTATTGCCGGATCACCATGAAAAGAACCGCCCCCAGGATGGCGCAATTGACCGTTATCAGGGGCAGGAAAATGCCCAATGCGTAGTACAACTTGGGACTGAACCGTTCCACGAACATCTCAACGAATTGGACAAACGCGGCAATGACGGAAATGAAGACCACAAACGACAGATAGTCGAGGTGCAGCGGGAGCAGGACAAAGTAATAGATCAGGTAATTGAGCATCGTGGTACAGGTCATGACAAACACCACGGCGGCACTCAGCCCCAGCGCCGTTTCAACCCGACTCGAACAAACCAGAAACGAGCACATGCCCAGCAGGCTGGCCAACAGAATATTGTTGGTGAAAAGGGAGCCCACGAAAATCACCCAGAGCGGGGTCGGGTTCACGGTTTCTTCTCCGGTTTGCGGGGTCCGAAGGCGTTGACCAACCATATCAACAGCCCCATCGTGAAGAAAGCGCCGGGCGCCAGAACGAACAACAGGTTGGTTTGATACAGGGATTCCGGCAGCACGACCATTCCCAAGAGGGTTCCCGCCCCCACCAATTCCCTGACGCACCCCACGAAAACCAGCACCAACGCATATCCCAACCCGTTGGAAAACCCGTCAACCAGGGACAACATCGGCGGGTTCTGAAGCGCGAACGCTTCCAACCGCCCCATCAAAATACAGTTGGTGATGATCAACCCCACATACGGACCCAACTGCTTGGACATATCCCAGTAAAGGGCCTTGAGAATCTGGTCAAAGCAAATGACGAAGACCGAAATAAGCGCGATCTCGACGATCATACGGATCCGTGGAGGCGTGATATTGCGGATCATCGACATGAACAGACCTGAAAGCGATGCCGTGGCCGTCAGGGCAATCCCCATCACCATCGCGTTTTCCACCTTGTTGGTGACCGCGAGACAGGAACAGATCCCGATGGCCTGGACCAACACGGGGTTGTTGCCGCGTATTCCCGCCGCCAGGGTCTCCTTGCACTTCCCCGCTCCGCACACCCCGCAAGCGGCGCCCTTACTCACTGCGGCCATGACGGTTCATCCTTTCCGCCGCCACCTTCCGGGCAAGGTCCTGCAGCATGTTCTGCACCCGGTCGGAAGTCATGGTGGCTCCGGTTATGGCATCCACGGAGTTCCGATCCGGGGTTGTGCCTTGCTTGACCAGCTTGAATCCCGGCTCGTCGGAATCATCCACGATCCGCTTGCCCTTGAACTGCCCGACGAACCAGTCGGATCCGATCTCGCCGCCCAGCCCGGGCGTTTCCTCCTGTTGATAAAACCGCAACCCCCGGATGGTCTTCAGGTCCGGTTCAAGCGCCAACACCCCCTTGACCGGCCCCCATAACCCCATGCCGGCAAACGACACCGCGATGGCCTCCGGATCCGTCGTCCCCTCCGGGACATACGTATACAGGACCAGGTTCCCGTTCGTACCGACACGCACATTCCGATCGAATACACTTATCAAGTCACCGGCGGAGACCTTCGCATCGAACGGCACGCCCAGCGCCGTCAGGTAGTTGCGCATTTCTTCGCCCTTCTCGTTGGCCGCCCGATGGGGCGCCGCCCACCGCCCGACAACCGTCAGAATTACCGCGCAAATCGTTCCAAACAGGGCGGCAAAGACCACCGTGCGAAGATCAGCTCTCATGAACATACCCCCTGACTTTGAACCGGATGACGATCTCATCCAACAGGGGGCCGAATATGTTGCCCAGGAGAATCGCGAACATGACGCCCTCGACATAGCCGGAGAAGGAACGGATAAGGATCGTTACGGTTCCAATGAACAGACCATAAATCCAACGCGCCGAGCCCGTGACCGGACCCGTCACGGGGTCGGTGGCCATGAAAACGACGCCGAACAGGAATCCACCCGCCAGGAGATTAAACGAAAGCGGCGGGACCAGTGCCGGAACCACCCCATGCAGCAAGCCACCCAGTATGGAAAACGACAGCACCGATCCAAGCATGGTCTTCAGGCTGGCAACCCGCATGATGGCAAGTATGAATCCGCCGATCAGGATCGCCAGGATGGAGGTTTCACCGACGCATCCGGCTGTCTGGCCGACGAACAGATCCCCCAGCGCGGTCATGGTTCCATTCTTGGCCAGCATGAGCGGCGTGGCGCCCGTGATCGCATCCGACGGAATGCCCGGCAATGCCGTAAACCATGGCATCCACGACCCTGCGTGTGGAGATACCCACGACTTGGAAAGGGCCGACGGGTACCCCAGCAACAGGAAACAACGCCCGAGCAGGGCGGCATTGAAGAGGTTTCGACCCGTCCCGCCGAAAACCTCCTTGCCCACCAACACCCCGAAAATCACCCCAACCGCCACCATCCAGAGCGGGATGCCGGGTGGAAGTATCAGGGGAAAGATGAATCCGGTAACCAGGAAACCTTCATTGATCTCCTCCTTACGCACGATGGCAAACACCACCTCGACCAATCCCCCGGCCGCGTAAGACACCATCAGCATGAGCAGAACGCGCGGGCCGAAGAAATACAGGGAAGCGAGAAACACCGGCATCAAAGCCAGGATAACCAGCGACATGTAGCGCTTGATGTCGATCGGATCGCGTCCATACGGGGCGTGCTCCGTCGCTTCAACATGCGAAAAGAAAAAATTATCCGCCGCCTGGAAGATTGGCCATAACACACGCCATCTGCCACCGGGGGCAAACAACGGCCTAAAACGATTCAACCCCTCCGCAACCCATTTCATTTGCGCCAGTCCTCGCTGTGCTCTTTTTCATGTTGGCGGGATTCTTCACGCTGTTCATTCACAGTTTCCACGGCCTGTGCCTGCTCATGTTCACGGCGTAATCGATCCTGTGCCTGCGCAAACTCGTGGCGCAATTCAATCTTCGACGGGCACA
>Ga0208374_1000315_pt1 | contig 24339 bp, 18 predicted proteins | sample RifOxyC3_FD_184037 | JGI IMG/M metagenome (GOLD analysis project Ga0208374, IMG submission 184037) | Groundwater microbial communities from Rifle, Colorado - Rifle Oxygen_injection C3 (SPAdes) | ecosystem: Environmental > Aquatic > Deep subsurface > Groundwater | place: Rifle, Colorado, USA...
TCTTCTTTATATTGTTAGAACTACATTTTGGACACTTTTTTTATTTAGCATAATAATTTAAGTTACTTTTATTGCTGTATTATGCCATATTTTACACTTTTTAGCCTCTATTTTTGTCTATTAACCCTTAAATTATAATAAGATTGAGATAAAATAGAGATAAAATTGAGATAATTATTAATCTGAATCTGCTGTGTCTGCTGAAAAGCTGATTCTGCTAAATACATTTTTATTTAGATAAACTTGAAAGTATAAATCAACGTATTTATCTATCTATAATATTACACTATAAGGTTACTTTTTTCAATGGTTTCCCAAACATATTCAATTGCTGTAGTCATAGGGCCTGTCACTTCGAAGCCAGCGGCTTTTTTGTGTCCGCCTCCGCCAAAAAGTTGGGCAATCTTGGAAAGATCAATAGTTTCTAGAGTAGTTCTTGTACTAGCTTTTATATTACCATTAGATTTTTCTTTGAAAACAAAGATAGCTTTACCATCTTTTAAATGGTTCATCATATTGGAAAGTCCGCCAATTTCTTCTTCTGTGACAGCACATTTTAGCAAGTCTTCCTGTTTTATGTAGGTATAGACTATATTTGTTTTTTTGTGTAGTTCTAGCCTGTTTAGGACTATTCCCCAAAGTTGTAAAATTGCAACATTTTTGTCTAATACAATATAATCATGGATTTTTTTGAATTTGGCTCCTTTGTTTACTAGGTAACTTGCCATAGATAATGATTCTTTGGAAGTAGCAGCGTTGGAGAAATTATCAGTATCAGTAATAAGTCCTGTAAGTAATGATGTTGCCATCTCAGCATTTATTTTTATTTTGTTTATCAAAAAATAATTATACAAAACTTCAACGGTTGAAGAAAGTGTATTTCTGACTAAATTTAAATTACCAAAATTAACATTACTAGCATGATGGTCAATATTGAGTATAAAAGGATTTTCTTGTTTAGTTATGAATTCGTCAATTCCAGCATAGGGTAAATCTCCTGAATCAAAGACTATGATAGCCCCAAATTTTTGTTTCCATATTTCTGGTTCTGAAGTAAAGTGATGAACATTTTTCAAATATTCAAATTGGTTTGAAACAGATGTCTTACAAAATAGGGTGTATTTTTTGCCAAGTAGCTCGAGCATTTGAGAAAAGGCTGAAACTGAGCTTGCAGCATCTCCATCTGGATTTTGGTGTGCCACTAGCAAAAAATTGTCTTTTTCAAGGATTTCATTGTGGATTTGTTTGGCAATTCTATGTGGCATATTTGTTGTATTTTACAGCCAGCCATTATATACAAGATTTCGATTATTGTCAACTATTCCGAAAAAGGGTATAATATCTTTGTCCTCTTTTATTTTTATAAGAAAGTTTAGATAATTTTGACAGAGTCTTAAAATAAATAGAGATAACATTGAGATAATATAGAGATAAAAATTCGTGATATTCGTCTATATTTGTGTTATCTAGTACGTCTTTGGATTAAAAGTTCTGAATAAAATTTTTACTAGTTTAAAATAATATACGTTGATAAAATATAGTATGTACGTAAAAAAGCTTGAAATAAATGGTTTTAAATCTTTTGCTAATAATACCACTATAGATTTCCCGTCACCTAAAAAGGATGGACAATATAGTGTAACAGCAATTGTTGGTCCAAATGGTAGTGGAAAGAGTAATGTGGTAGACGCTTTTCGTTGGGTTTTGGGAGAACAAAGTATGAAACATCTTCGTGGTAAGAAAAGTGAAGATGTTATTTTTGCTGGTTCAGAAGGAAAAGGTAAAATGGGATTGGCTAGCGTCACTATGTTTTTGGACAACAAAGACAAAAGAGTAAAAGTAGATTATGATGAATTAGAAATTTCTCGTAAACTTTATCGTTCTGGTGAAAGTGAATATTCTTTGAATGGTAGTCCTGTTCGTCTTATTGATTTACAAATACTTTTGGCGCAAGCCCAATTTGGACAAGGATCTTATTCTGTCATTAGTCAGGGTACTATTGATAGATTGCTTTTGCAAACACCAAGTGAAAGAAAAGGTTTTTTTGATGAAGCTGTAGGTATAAAAGAATTTCAAATCAAACGTCATCATTCTGTCCTTAAACTTAATAAAACTTCAGAAAATATTGCGCAAGCTGAAGCTATGCTACATGAGGTAGAACCACATTTGAAGACTTTGAAAAAACAAGTTAGTAAATTGGAAAAAAGACAAGAAGTAGAAATGGGGTTGCGTGAAACACAAGAAAAATATTATTTTACTTTGCATAGTAGTTTGTCAGAAAATTTGGATAAATTACAAACAAGTTTTGATACTGTCAACAAAACTTATGAAGAAGTGAATACTCGTTTGTCAGCTGTACAGACTGAACTGGCGAAATTAGCTCAAGAAAAATCACGTCAGGAGGCCTTTTCTGAATTACAAGAAGAATATCAAAAAATATTACAAGAAAAAAATAATCTTGAAAGAGAACAATCAATAGTTTCTGGCAAATTGCAAACAGAATTTGGAAAAGCGGGAAAACAAAACATCGGTTGGTTGGAAAATAAAATTGAAGAATTTGCTGTTCAAGAAAAAAATATTGAAAAAGATATAGAAAATCAAAATAAGAAAAAAATAGAATTGGTGGAAAAAATGAAAGTTTTGTTTAGTACTATTGAAGAATTACAAAATAAAAAAATAAAATTACAAAACAGACAGCTTGAACTTGAACACAATATCAATGAAATGAAACAGGGGAAAGACAGTATTCAATTTGAAGGTTTGCGTGCGGTCAATGCTATACTTATGCAGGTACCTGGTAAGTTTGGTGGCAAAGTTCATGGTATTGTTGCACAGTTGGCTAAGGTAGATGAAAAGTATCGTCTAGCTTTGGAAGTAGCTTCTCAATCTCACTTGGGTTCTATTGTGGTTGAAAATGATAGAGTTGCTCAAGCTTGTATTGAATTTTTGAAATCTCAACAACTTGGTTTTGCTACATTTTTGCCACTCAATAAAATAAAAGGTCGTTTCGTGTCAAACGATATAAAAGATTTGGAACATACTTCAGGTGTTTATGGTTTGGCTGTAAATTTGGTAGATTATGATCTTGTTTATGAAGATGTGTTTTCTTATGTTTTTGGTTCCACTCTGATTGTTGAAGATATTGAAAGTTCTCGTAAGATTGGTATTGGTCGGGTGCGTATGGTCACACTGGAAGGTGATATTATGGAAACTAGTGGTTCTATGAAAGGTGGCTTTCGTCGTGCCAAAAAAGGCGTTTTGTCTTTTGCTGGTGGTAACCAAGATTTCAGTGAATATGCTTATGAACAAATGAAGCAAGAAATGCTTGAAAATAAAATTCAACTAGATAAATTGGAAATTGCGGTAGAAAATGAAAAAGAAAACATGATGACGCTTCGTACTCAAGAACAAGTGCAAAATGAAAAAGTAAGTTTTTTACAAAACAATTTGCATGAAGCTTCCAAAGAACTTTCTCAATTCAAACAAGAACTATCCATGCATTCACTTTCCAAAGAAGAATACAGTGGTATGATGACTGAATTTTCTCAACAAAAAGAAACTTTGATTTCTCAAATAAACGTGGTAGAAAATAGATTGTCTGCTGTAAGTAAAAAAATAGAAACTTTGAATGAAGAAGAAGAACAAAAAAGACAAAGGATTTTTGCTTTGCAAGATAGTATGCAAGAAGAACAAATGTCTCTAAACAAGCATGCTGAAGAAAAACATAGTTTGCAAGTAGAAATAGTAAAATTACAAACTCATCGTGAAGATCTAGAACAAGAAATATTTTCTGAATTACAAGAAGGTATTGGTAATATTGTCAATAGATTGATAGAAAAATTTGTGGAAGATGAAATGGAAACTGCCAAAATAGAAATTGAAAAATTGAAATATCAACTTTCTCTTATTGGTGGAATTGATGAAAGCGTTATGTCTGAATACGAAGAAATTCGTGAGCGTCATGATTCTTTGGCTTTTGAATTGGTAGATCTAAACAAGGCTTCATCTGACTTAGAAAAAATGATTGAAGAACTTGACAAACTCATGAAGAAAAAACATAAAGAAAGTTTCAATAAAATTAAAAAAGAATTTGCGCGTTATTTCAAATTATTGTTTGAAGGTGGTAGTGCTGAACTTGTAGAAGTTTATGGTACTGAAAAAGACGAGGATGAGATGGTGCTAGAAGGTGATGAAATGGAAACAACCGAAGAATCAGAATTGGAAAATACAGAAAAGAAAAAGAAAAGAAAAATTTTAACAGGTGTAGAAGTCTATGCTTGTCCTCCAGGTAAAAAGATCAAAAATATTTCAGCGCTTTCTGGTGGTGAGAGAACTATGACTTCTATTGCTTTGCTTTGTGCAATTTTACATACAAATCCTTCACCGTTTGTGATTTTGGACGAAGTAGAAGCAGCTCTCGACGAAGCTAATACTACTCGTTTCACCAAAATTTTGGGTGAGCTCTCTATGCAATCACAATTTATTATCATCACTCACAATAGAGTCACTATGCACGCTGTTGACGTACTTTATGGTGTGACAATGGGTAATGATGGTATTAGTAAATTACTTAGTGTTAAATTAGATAATTAATTTTTAAATTTAAATATATGGGAATTTTTAGTGGATTTAGAAGGGATCGTGAGTTAGAATCTCAATCTAAAGGAGTGTTAACTGAAGATTTAGATAAAACAATGTTAGTTGAAAATGAAGATGGTTTAAAAAAAGAAAGAGAGAAAATTGCTTTTGAAAAGATTTTACAAGATTTTACAGAGTTTTTAAGAGAGTCTGGAACTTTTTCTTCTGTTGATGATTTGGCAGAGCAAATTTATAATTCAGGTTTGGTTTTGCCTAAAAATGATAATGCATATACTTATGCTATAGAATTTAATAAAAATGGTAGAAGTTCAAGTTTTCCTTCTAGAAAATTGGTTATAAATAAAGTGCCATTTTCCGATGGAGAAAAGCAAGTTATTTTTGGAATTGAGTTTAGAAATGGATTAAGTAAAAAACCTTGTTTTATGGGAGTTTCCAAAGAACGACTTCATGATGTTGTTCCAGCAGAAACTGATGAAGAAAGTGTATAACTGCGGTACTTGACAAAAAAAGCCTAACCTGCTACAATATCCCCCGTAAACCGTCACACGCTCAAGAAGGTTTATTTATTTAAAAAAGTATATTATGTTGACTATTCGTCTACAAAGAATTGGTAAAAGAAAACAACCAACCTATCGTTTCATTATTTCTGAAAAACACAGAGATACACAATACAATAGTTTGGAAATTTTGGGAAATTATAATCCTACTCAAAATCCAAAAGTTTTGGAACTCAAAAAAGACCGTATTAAACATTGGTTAAGTGTAGGTGCTCAAACATCTAATACTGTACACAATATCTTTGTAAGAGAAGGTTTGATTGAAGGTAAAAAGAAAAAATCAGTAACTATTACTGCAAAACGTAAAGTAAAAATTGAAGCTAAAAAAGCTGACGTTATTGCTAAAGAAAAAACTGCCAAAGAAGCTGCTGTAGCCGCAGAAGAAGCTAAAAAAGTTGCCGAAGCTGAAAAATCAGCAGAAGAAACAGCTACTGAAACTCCTGTGGAAGAAGCTAAAGCTTAATCACAATACATATTCAAAAATCTCGTATTTTGCGAGATTTTTTGTTTTGTTGTGGACAAAATAATTTGCAAGATATATTGACCTTTACAAGTTTTTGTGTTATACTTTTTTCACGGTTTAGACATGCTTTTTGTCGAGAAAGCATTTCACAAAATCGAAAGTTTTTATTTATATATGTAATATTGAAAAGATATGGTACAAGATCAAGAATTTATCGAATTCGTCATTAAGGCGATTGTAAACAATCCAGATGAAGTAAAAGTTACCCGTACAGTAGATGAACGTGGTGTGCTTATCACTTTGGATCTTAATCCAACTGACATCGGTTATGTCATTGGTAGACGTGGAAACACTGTTCGCGCTATCCGCACTTTGTTAAAAGTTGTTGGTGCTAAGAACAATGCCCTTGTAAACTTGAAAATCAACGAACCAGAAGGTTCAGAACATCGTAGACCAGAAGCTGCTTCACATAGTACTCCAAGTAGTAGTATGATGGAAGATGTAGATACTAGTGCTATCGACAACCTAGATATCTAATAGTTATTTCAAATTTGAAAGACCTCTCTTTTTTGAGAGGTCTTTTTTTTAATTAGATAAAATACTATTGTAATCTGATGAATACATTTAATTACGACTAGTTTGGATTTAGAATAAAGTATAATTTTGTACATAATTTTAAATTAGATAACAAGATTAATAGAGAGATTGAAAGTGTATTTTTATAAAATAGTTCTTACTTTTTATAACTAATCCCGATTAATCGGGACAAACAGCTTTCCCCTCAAACTCCCCCTGGCTATTTAAAACAGAGAAGATTGTATGTCTAAAATACATGGACTAAAAAAAATAAATATGCTATTATATGTATATAACTTTATATAAAAATGTATGCCAAAAAAATTAGCAGAAAATCCAAATGTTGGAGAAATTTTACATGAGTGGAGTGTTCCTGAATATGATCAACATGAAAGGAATACTACGTGGTATGTAATAATGGGTGTTTTTGGTGTTATCTTATTGGCTTATTCTTTGTTTACTTCCAATTTTCTTTTTTCTCTTATTTTGGTTTTATTTATTGTTATTATATTTTTGCAGTCTCATCAAGAGCCTATAATCATACCTTTTAGAATTACTGATTTGGGAGTAATAATAAACGATAGATTTTATCTATATTCAGAATTATCCAATTTTTATATAATTTATAATCCAGAAGAAAATTTGAAAATAGTATATATAGAAACATTGGGCAATTTTACCCCAAAACTACGTGTACCTCTTATGGATATGGATCCAAATGAAATACGTATAACATTGCGTTCTTTTATTGATGAAGATTTGGAAAAGGAAGAAGAACCTTTGAGTGATATGATTGGTAGAAAGTGGCGATTGCATTAGATTATAAGTAAATAGTGAATAGACAACAGTAAATAGATATATAAAAAACTTGGTTTTAATCCCAAGTTTTTTTATTGACAAATTCATTATTTTGAGTTATAATCTTTTCGTATTTTAATAATGCTCCCGTCGTTTCCGCCTACAGCCCAAGGCGTACAGGCTAGGCGGACAAGATTGCTAAAAACTATATTTTTTCTTTTATGAGGGTTTTATCTTGAAGAGAAAACAAATTATGCTCCCGTCGTTCAATGGATAGGACTTCAGTTTGCGGAACTGAAAATCTAAGTTCGATTCTTAGCGAGAGCACAAGAAACACTCCCCAAAAAGGGAGTTTTTTGATACAATATATAGGGATTAAGAAGTAAGGAATAAAAAATAAGGCTTAGAAACTAGGAACTATTAATATGAATGGTTTAAAAACCAAGGTAAATAAGCTAAACAGAATAGGAAAGACTCTGGAAAAAAGGCTGTCTCGTCTTGGGATTGTGACTGTTGAAGATTTGCTTTTTTACTTCCCATTTCGCTATGAGGACTACAGTGAGATTTTGAGCATAGCAAAGCTCCAAAATGGTCAAGAAGTCACCATACGGGGCAAAATAGAGCTTATAAACGCTAAGAGAAGTTCACGACAGCGTAAAATTGTCACGGAGGCGCTTATTTCTGACGGGAGTGACCAATTACGTCTAGTTTGGTTTGGTCAGCCTTTTATATCAAAAACTTTGTATGTTGGAGAGGAATTCTATTTTTCGGGTAAAGTGAAGTCAGATATGTTTGGTTTGCAAATGGTTAGTCCGAGTTATGAGCGTGTGAAGACCTCACCCGCTGTGACTGCGTCGTCACAGTCGACCTCTCCTAACAGGAGAGGTGATGAAGTTGCTTCTACTTTGCACACAGCTAGAATTGTGCCGATGTATCCACTTACAGCTGGTATTACTCAAAAACAATTACGTTTTTTGATAAGTCAAGTTGTGCATCATATTGAGGAAATAGAAGAATGGCTTCCAGAAGATGTGCGGGATGTGGCTGATGTCATGGAGCTCAAAGAAGCTATTAGATCAATTCATTTTCCCGAAAATCAGCAAGAAATTGATTATGCTCTAAAGAGATTAAAATTTGATGAACTTTTTATTTTACAACTAAGGGCCGAGATGTTACGACAGTCTATCAAAGTTGCCAAAGCTCCCAAAATAAAATTTTCAGGAAAAGCTATTCAAGATTTTGTGGCAAATTTACCATTTGAATTGACCAAAGATCAGAAAGTGGCTAGTTGGGAAATAATTCAAGATTTAGAAAAAGGTGTACCAATGAATAGATTACTTGAAGGTGATGTTGGTTCGGGTAAGACTATAGTAGCTGCGATGGCAACTCTGGATACAGTTTTGAATAATTATCAGGTGGCTATCATGGCGCCAACAGAGATATTGGCAAAACAGCATTATGAATCATTCACTTCACTTTTGAGTAATCATGACATTGGAGTTTGTCTTTTGACTAGATCGATGAGATTTTTTAATAGAGATAAAATAGAGATAAATAGAGATAATGTTGAAAAAGAAAATTTATCTTTGAAAAAACTTTCAGATAAAATTGTTAGTGGTGAAATAAATGTTATTATCGGCACACACGCTTTACTTTCTGACAAAATAAAATTCAAAGATTTAGCATTAGTCATTGTTGACGAACAACACCGTTTCGGGGTAGAGCAAAGAGCTTCGCTCATTCGCGGACAGACGCAGACAGAGGCAGACTCATGCGGAAATAATGATGTTGATGTGGGTGACAAAGTTGAACTTTTGTATGAAGATTTGACTTATAGAATTAGAAAGTGTTTATTTGCTGTTAGAAAAAATTTGGGACTTGGACATAAAGAAATTTTGTATCAAAATGCTTTGGAAGCAGAGTTCAAAAAAGAAAAGCTTGTTTTTGAAAAAGAAAAAACCATGTCTGTAATGTATGATGGTAAAAAAATTGGTGTTTATCGACCAGATTTTGTGGTTGAAGATAAAATAATAATAGAACTTAAAGCTTTGAAATTTATAGGAAAAAATGAAAAAACACAAGTGTGGACTTATTTGAAAGGTTCTAATTATAAATTAGCTTTATTAGCAAATTTTTCACCAAGTGATGTAGAAATTGAACGTATTGTTTATGATGAAGCACGTGAAAATAAAAAGTCAGCGTTAAGTCAGCGTAAGTCAGCTTTAGTTCCTCATTTTTTGTCCATGACCGCGACGCCGATACCACGTTCTTTTGCACTGACAATTTATGGTGATTTAGATTTGTCTATTATCAAACAAATGCCAAAAGATAGAAAAGTAATAAAAACTAGATTTGTAGATGATCATAATAGACAAAAGGCTTATGATTTTATTCGTGAGCAAGTTAAACAAGGTAGACAAGTTTTTGTAATTTGTCCGCTGATTGAACAAAAAGAAAAAGACGAAAATGAAATAGAAATAATAAATTATAATTTTACAGGTAGTCAAGAAAAGAAATCTGTTTTGGTAGAATTTGAAAAACTTAGTAAACAAATTTTTCCTGATCTCAAAGTTGATTATCTGCATGGTAAGATGCGTTCAAATGAAAAAGACGAAATCATGCAAGATTTTGCTGGTGGCAAAATAGATATTTTGGTTTCTACTTCAGTCGTCGAAGTTGGGGTAAATATTCCTAATGCTAGTGTCATGATAATAGAAGGTGCGGAGAATTTTGGGTTAGCCCAGCTTCATCAATTTCGTGGTCGTGTTGGTCGAAGTAGCTATCAATCTTATTGTTTCCTTTTTACTACCAAGACTTCTGCCAAGAGTAAAGAGCGTCTAGAATTTTTTGAGAAAACTAGTGATGGTTTTGCGTTGGCTGAGTATGATTTGGAAGTGCGTGGACCAGGTGCAGTTTATGGTGTTGCTCAAAGTGGTATGATGAATTTGAAAATTGCCACGATGCAAGACAAAGAAATAATTAAGCTAGCCCGTGATGTAGCACGTGGTATGGATTTCAATAAATATCCAAGTTTGAAGAAAAAAGTCGGGGAGTGGGAAAAGAGTGTTCATCTTGAGTAGAGGGATGAGAGACGTGGAATGAGGAATGTAATAAAAAATTTTTATAAAAAAAGTCATTTATCTAGCTTAGATACTTGACTTTTTTGTTTTTTTGTGGTATTTTGTGGGCTTCGCGCACCTAGATAAAGGAGGTTTGCGTGAGTAGTTGTGTTGTGATCCGTAGGATTCCATTTGGCGGTAAAAGAGACGTGCAGGTGAATGCACGTCTCGATGATGCAACTTTCTCAGGTGGAAGATTGCAGATTCCAGTGACCACGGAGGATGGTCATGAATCTGTGGTTTGGTCTGCCGCACTGGGGCTGACACCTTTGGAGGTTCGTTACGCCCGCCAAAAGGCGGACCGTAACAACTTCTAGGGTTTCTCCTATCTCTAGCTTCGCGTCGCTCGTCTTGGTCGCACCCCGCGACTTTGAGATGAGCGACGCGTGCCCATTCTAAAAAAATAGAATCCCGTATAGACGGGTTTTTTTATTTTATTATCTCCTCCCCTGGTAGGGGAGGTTGGGAGGGGTTATGCGAGCTTGCTTCTTTGATTTAACCCCCTCTAGCTCCGCTACTAGGGGGAGAACTTTCTAATCAATCTAACTTATTTCCAGATTTTATTTTTTTTATTACTTCAATCAAATGTCTTACTGTTGCTTCTCTTTCAAACAACACTTGTTCATTATAATATCTTATAACATTGTAACCTGAATTTTCTAAATAATTTTGTCTTTGTTTATCTTTAATTTGTTTTGATTCATGGATATTACCATCTAGTTCAATAATCAATTTCAATTCATGACAGTAAAAATCTACAATATATTTTCCAATTTGGAATTGTCGACGAAATTTTGTACCAAGTTTTTTTGCTCTTATCTCATACCAAAATAATTGTTCAGCATTCGTAGGATTTTTTCTAAGAGTTTTTCTTCTTTTGATGTAGTTTGGTTTATTTTTGAAATAGTCTGAATAATATTGCATACGCGTATAACCCCCTCCAACTCCCCCTACCTGGGGAGAGTTAACTTGTTTTTTATTACGTTTTTTTATTTATAAATAGATTCCTATCTTTTTAGGGGATGCTAGGGAGTTTATATAGAAGCATTGTTCGTATAACCCTCTCTAACTCTCCCTATAAGGGAGAGAACCTCACTAAGTTTGTTTTATAAGTTCAGCAATATTCTTCACATCAATAATTTTGATATCAGTTTTGTTTTTATTTTTTCCCAAATGGGTGATGACACGTTTCATACCAAGTCCATGACTTTCTTTGATTCTCTTTTCTAATTGTGCGATACTACGGACTTCGCCACCAAGACCGACTTCGCCAAAAACGACTAAGTCTTTGCCAAGTTCTTTGTCTTTAAACGAGCTAGCGATAGCTAGGCATACTGCTAGGTCAGCCGCTGGTTCACTGGCTCTAATTCCTCCTACGACATTGATATGAATATCATATTGACCAAGATTGAGTCCTGCACGTTTTTGGAGCACGGCTGTGAGGACGTGAAGTCTATTCAAATCAAAACCACTAGCTTTGCGGACAGGAAAACCAAAACTGGTTTTGTTGACCAGGGCTTGGATTTCAATCAGCATTGGTCTTGTACCTTCCATCAGACAGGTGATGACACTGCCTGGAGAATTATCTTCGCGTTCTTCGAGGAAACAGGCGGAAGGATTTTTTACAGCTTGTAATCCCATTTCATTCATCTCAAAAATACCAACTTCGTCGGTGGCACCAAAACGATTTTTGACAGTTCTCAAAATTCTATAGCTATGATGTCTATCGCCTTCGAGATATAGTACTGTGTCTACCATGTGTTCCAGTGTGCGTGGTCCAGCTACAGTTCCTTCCTTAGTTACGTGTCCAATTATTATTATAGTAGTACTTGTTGCTTTGGCGACTTCGAGTAACTTGGCAGTACAAGCACGGATTTGATTGATATTGCCAGCTTCACCTTCTACTTCTTCGGAGTAAATAGTTTGGATACTATCAATAATAACCATAGTTGGTTTGGCTTTTTCAATCGTCGCACAAATAGTTTCAATGTTGGTTTCGTTGGCGAGGAATAGTTTGTCTGATTTTATTTTCAATCTGTCAGCTCGCATTTTGATTTGCTCTACAGATTCTTCACCAGAAATATAGATAGTAGGGGATATGAGAGAAGCAAGTTGAATAGATAGAGTGGATTTACCAATACCAGGTTCTCCACCAAGTAAGACTAGACTACCGGGTACGAAGCCAGCGTTTTGTCCGGTCACATCACTACTACCAAGTACTCTATCAAGCTCAGAAATTTTGGTACTTATTCTTTGTAATTCTTGTTTATTTATTTCGTTTAGACTTTTTATTTCTGTCACTTTGTAATTCAATTTGGTTTTTTCTTTTTTATCAATAGTTTTTTCTTGTTCAGTAATTGTGCCCCATTGTCCACATTCAAGACAACGTCCAGACCATTTGGTAAATTGGGCGTCGCATTTGGAGCAAGTGAATAGTGTTGTTTGTTTGGACATTTTGTAATTTAAAAAGTTATTAAAGAATGATTATAAAGTGGGCAAGTATTTTTATCTATTGATGATGATGTATTTGTGACACCTAATTGTAGAGCTCTTTTTATAACTCCTTTTGCTCCATTATCTGCTTCTGTTGCAATAGCTGTTGCTGTTCTTGGATTACCACTGCTATCTGCATAACATTTGGTATTACTTGGTTTACATATGTGATCATTATTCCAATAATCTATCATGATTGGTTTGGCATCTAGATAATTGCATGATTTTTTCATCGCTTTATATCCTGCTGCAGGGCTATGATGACCTAAATACATAAAATATATTTTTGATTCAATACTAGCATTTGGACATATTGAATTTATTCTATCAACAGAAGATTTTAAGAATGCAGAACCAACTATTGTACTTACTTCTGGATTTTTTAAATTATTACAATATTTTTCTAGACCATATTTTTTTACAACACTTTCACAATATTCTGTTTTTGTTTGGAATAAACCTGTAAATCCCAATTTGTTTACAACACTTTCATTATATCTAGATTCTGTAAAGGCAATGGCTTTTAAGACTTGCCAATCAACACCTATACAAGATTCATATTTTTGAAAGACACTGTCATGTTTTGGGTCTTTTAAATCTTTTGAGGCTATACCACCACCATCAGTTTGTAAACCACCATCATAAGGTCTTTGTCCAGAATCATATGTTGCTAAGTCTTCTCCTTTTACATACAATATTTTTAAATCTCTAAAATTTACTAAATCAGGATTTATAACATAAAGAAGAGTATAAGAAGTTGTAGATACTACAATTCCAATCACACTCATCATCATTCTTTTTTTTGCTTGGCTTACAATATCACTATTTCCACCACTACCTATGAGCATTACGCCACTTATGATGATACTAAATACAGCAATGACAGATATAATAATTATACCGTATTTGTAAACAGCAGCAATATATTCACCAAGGTAAGGTATGGATAGCCATTGGTTACCTGATGCATCAGTAGTTACCAGACTTGCATTTGGTTCAGAAAAATTCAAACCAGGTATATTTATTTCTGGTGTCGGTTGTTTAATAAGGTTGGCTACTTCACTATCAGTAAGAGGTTTTGTTGTTGCTGTAGGTGTAACATTGGTAGGTGTACCAGAGTAAACTTGTTGCATCAATAAATCATAAACTATTTTTTTTCCTGTAGGAGTATTTAAATGTAAGTGATCAGAACTCAAACCATCATCAATTGCTTTATCATTATTTTTATCTACTACAGAATATACATCTATGTAAGCATCTATTCTTGGATCATTTTTTAGTCTTTGATTGTTTGTTATAATATTATTGCCAGCAGGTTCAGTCCAAGAACTGTATCCTTTGAATGGTTGTGCACCTACTATAATAATTTTTATCCCTTCATTTTTGGCTTCAGAAATAATGATATCTAAATTTTGTTTATATTTATTTAAACCATCTTCACAATCAAATGAGCCGTCTGTTTTTTTGACACATCCTAAACCATTTAGTCCTGCGTATAATAGTAGTTCATTGTAACCTTTACCTTTTACATAAGTTCTCCAACTATTTAGAAAAAAAGTATAACCTTTTCCACTTTCTGTGGTGTCTTTACAATAAAATATGTGTGTATTGGTGAGTGTTTTTTGTAATTCTTGTATAAATCCTTTTCCATATGAATCAAAACAGCCTTGCCAAAAACTCGAAGAACCGATGGCTGCTACTTTAACTTTTTGTCCAGGAGCTAAAGGTTTTGAGGGTGTTGTGTTTGCTGGAGTTGTTGGTGGAGTAGAAGCTGTGACAACAGTTCCTTTGCCATTACATAATTTATTATCTGTATAATCAGCAATACAGTTTGTAGCGACTTCAAAATGTCCAAGTCCTGTTGTTGCTACAATTTTTGTTTTCGAAGAATTTAAATTGGATGTAGCGGGTATACCCTTTGAAGTGCTAGCGCTGTTTTTATCGTAGTATATAAAATAATTGTTTGCAGTGTTTTTACTTACTATTGTAGGACACCAAGAAATACTGTCAGCACTACTAATATAACAGCCATCAAAAAGTAGAATATTGTTGGCTTGCAATCCTTTGTCACTGTAGAATCGAACAGTATTTACACCAGCACTATGCCCTGCTACTGTTAAATTAGTTTGCGCAGGGTTATAGGATATGCCTGGAATTGTGGCTAATTTTTGTTGTGCTTCTTGATAAAAACAGTTAAATTCATTTGCTGTTAGTTTGGAAGCAGAGTTTACTTGCAGAGTTGTTTGATAAAGACGAGGTACAAACATTACAGCTTGTTTGCCCGCTGTTTTTAAAGTTGCTATTTCTCTATCAAAAAAATATTGACTTTTAAATAAATTGATTAAATCATTTGTTGTGGGTGTGGCAACTTTTTCTTTACCTGTTTGCTCAGAGTCTATGAATACCACACCATGAAAATAAACAAAAGTATCAGTAATAGTACTTGCTCCAGCTGGTAAAATAATAGCTCTAGGAGCTTGTAAATGAGATGCTGTTTTAGGATCTCTTGTTGGATTATTTGTTAGGGAAGGTGGCTCAACTATTCCAGTACACGCACTCATGTAAGTATATATTTTTGAACCATTACTTGCTTCATAAACTTCTTGAAAACCATTTAGTGTTTGAAAACCTTCGGCAGCTAAAGTTTCTTTTATATTTAAATTGAAAAATATAGAAAGTATAAATATACTACTCAAAAAAAATAAATATTTTTTTGTTTTTTGCATATATTATTGAGTTAATTCCAAAATTTCTTCCCATTGATATTCTGCTTTAGGATTTTCTATTTGTTTGTTATTTATGAAAAAAGCTGGCACTGCTTGGATGTTTAATATTTTTGCAATTTGTTTGTTGTTGTCTATGTAGTCTGCTACTTCTGTAGAGTTTAGACATTTACTAAGTTTTTTATCATCCAAATTTGTTTCTTCTGCGATACTTTGTAAAATTGTTTCAGACAAACTAGAGCTGTTCACAAAGGCTGAGGCTTTGAAATCTAAGAATTTTTTTTGTTCGTTGGCACAGTAACCATATTTTACAGCGTTGATTGATGGGTAAGGGAATTCAGATACTGGTAAACTTTTCCAAAGTACTTTGAATTTGTTTGGATATTTTTGTAACAAGTTCTCAAGCATCGCACTTTGTCCACTACAAGATTCACAAGAAAAATCTTCAAAAGCTACAATCGTAAGAGGTGCTTTGGCATTGCCGATTATTGGATCTTGGGGATAAAGTGGTATAACAAATTCTTTGGCAATAGAATCTTCGGGATTAACTTTTGGAAATAGTGGTTGGTATTTTATTATTTGAATAAAAAAAGCTAGACCAACTATCAGAATGGCGGGTATAAAAATTAGAAATAATTTTTTGTTAGAAATCATATTTTTATTTTAAGGGAATTTCAAATATTCCATTTTCATTGGTGTCAGTAAAATAAAGAGTAGTACCATCTTGGCTGACTTGCATACTTTGTACTGTATGATAACCTTCGACTGGTACAACCATTTTTACTCCAGTTTGAATATCTATTTTGTAGATATCATCTGAAATAATATTTGATAATTCTGGGTTGAATCCAGCTCCTGTTTCTAGACTAGTTGGTACACCACAGTAGACAAATCTTTCGTCAGCCATTGCACACTTGGATGCCCAAGTATTTACGCCCAATGGTTTTCTATTGTTTCCCATAGTATCTGGTGTAGCGTCGGCTATCCAAAGAACTGGTTTGTAATCAGAAGCGCTATTGTAAACACTATGTAATAATTTTGAACCATCTGGTGACCATTGTGTTTGTAGACCTCTACCTTCTACTACCAAACTTTTGAAATTTTCTCCATTCAAGCCTATTGGTAAGATAGCTTGTCTGTCAGATCCAAGAGGATCACCAGTGGCTGAAAGAGCTACGATTTGTCTATTTGGTGACCATTCTACAATTACTTTGTTAGAGTTGTTTCCCATTGGTTCTATCAATTTTACATTTTGACCTTTTGGATCACTAGTTATAAGCCAACGATTGCTTGGATCAAGACCAATACTTTTGGCTGCAATTTCTGAACCATCAGCTGAAAATGAAAATTCTTGCCAATGTGTTGGTAATGTTACTTGTTGTTTGGTATCAAAATTATAGTAGATATTAGCACCATCTGGATATTCTATAATTGATTCGTTGTTTTTTGGAGACCAACTAATATTAGAAATATCAAAAAAAACCTGATCACTAAGAGGCATGATTGTACCATCAGAAGTTACTTTGTAAAATTTACCATCTTGTACATTATAAAATTTTACAGCATTGCCAGGGGCTTGAGCTATACCAACATTTGCTAGGGTAGTGATTTTGGTTATAGTAGGTTTTTCTTGGGTAGTATTGAAGCGATCACCTGGATTAGTATTAGTTATTATGCCTGAGGTATTATTATTATTTGTAGTTCCTGTGTTGTTGGTATTTCCAGTGCTATTATTATTTATATTGCCCGTAGTATTTTGTCCATTGTTAACATTTGGAAAAGAACCTGTGGTAGTGTCTGTAGTATTTTGGTTACCAATATTATTTATAATATCTTTTTTGAAAAAAACAAAATAAATAGCAAAGCCTAGTAGGATACAGACAATGACAAAAATCGTAATATAAATAATTTGTTTTTTATCCATATATTAAGTGTTAGTTTGTGGACTTTTTTGGAATAGTCCTTGATTTATAAGTTGGGATCTTTGATTAGTTAATTGTCTGACTTTGTTACTCATAATTTTCAGTTCGGCTTGTATGGTTTTTATTTCTTTTTCTACTTTTTCTATTTTTTCATCTATAGCTTTTATTTCTTTTTCTAAAATTTTGATTTGTAATTTATTAGCAGTTTTGGCAAAGTTCATAGAACTAGAAACTCCAAACAAAAACATCGCAACAGGGAAAAGTACCAAGGTTATCATGAATATAAAAGCTAATATCCCAATTATAACTTGTCCAGCAAAAATTGCCCAGTTGGCAGCTATCAATAATTTCTTTGCCGTCTCAAATGGGTTTTTTTCATTATCTAACTTTTTTTTATCTTTATTTAATTTTTTTAATCTGTTTTGAATACCTTCTATTTGTTTGTTTGATTTTTCAATTTCGTTATCTATTTTTTTTATTTCTTTTCTGTTTCTTATTCTATTTAGTGTTTGCATAGCAATATTGCGGTCTGCTGTTCCCTCATTTTCTTCTTCACTTTCTTCTGCTTCATTATTTTCATCTTCTTTTTTTTCATTATCATCTGTTGGATTATTTGCTTCTGGATTTTCTTCCTCTTTTTTTTCTCCGGGCTGTCCTGTCTCATCTTTTGCTTCACCTTCTTTTTTTTCTTCATCTTTATTTTCTTCTCCTGTTTGTTCTGGTGGATTTTCTTCTTCAGGTTTTGCTTCTTCATTGCTTGGAGAATCTTCTGGTTTATTTTTCCCTGCTATTTTTTTATTGGCGTAAGCTGATTGTACACCACCGCTATTACTTCTTTGTATACCTTCTGTATTATCTTTTTTATATTGCCCGTTTTCTCCTTGATTTACTGTCGGGTTTTGTCCATTTGTATTTGGGGGTACTAATCCTTGGTTATTGTTTTGATTATTATTTTCTGTGCCAATGTTTTGGATAGCTTGATTCAAAGTATTGTTATTGGTTGGTGACTGATTACTTATTTCATCTATATATTTTTGGAGTGTTTCTTTGGCATCATCGCCTATAGATTCTTCGATTTGTTTGGCTATCTGTTGAGCTACTTTTTCTCTACTTTCAGGTGTTAAATAATTTGGGACTAAACTCAAGACAGGTTGCTTGATGGCGTCGGCAATAGATATGTTTTCTATAGTTGGTTCTGTTGGTTTTTTTGCCAAATTATCAGCCATATTATTTTTGTAAAAGTTTATTACGTATAGCTAATAATTTATAACATTCATCTATATATTTTTTTGTGGCTTCTTCAATAATTATTTCTGGTAGATCAGTGTATGTTTCTTGTTGTTCTCTCAATTTGAGTGCTAATTTTTTTGATAATAATTCTAGAAGAGATTTTATATTTTTTTCAATTTCTTGATTGTCCTCATTTATTATGGCTTCTTTTAGTTTTTTTTTGAAAAAAGAAAAATCATTTTCTAGATATTTTTTTTCTTTTGTTAAATCCAAAGAATTAACTCTTTTGGTACCTTGAGTGATTTTTTGAAAATTTTGTAATCTTTTTTTTTCTTCCTCACTTAAAGACATAAGAATTTAGACTAGTTTGTAATCCTTATCGTAAGTCAAAATATATTTAGTTTTTTTCTTTTTATTTTTTAAGTTGTCAATAAGTAAATCCTGAATAATATCAGCTACATGATTAGAAACATTTCTGGCACCATAATCTTCGTATTTGATTTGTGCTATTAATTTTTCCAAAGCTTTTTCGTCTGAGGTAATGGCTATTTTTTGAGTTTCTTGTAAATGTTTGGAAATTGCCATGATTTGTCTTTCTGTAATTTTTGCGATGTCATCTCTCACAAGAGCGTTGAACATAACAATATTAGAAACTCTACTAAGAATGGCTTCATCCAATTGTTCCTTTAGTTTGCCTTCTATTTGTTTTTCTAAATTTTTTTGTTTTTCTGTTTGTACTTCACCAAAACCTAAAGTTTGTTTTTTGTAAAGTTCTGAACCAACATTGGTTGTCATTACAATTACACTATGATTCAATTTTATTTTTTTGCCTTGGTTGTCGGAGAGTGTTCCTTCATCCAGCATTTGCAATAATAATTTTGAGACATCTTTGTGAGCTTTGTCTATTTCATCCAATAAGATGACAGAGTATGGTCTTTTTTTGAGTTGTTCCATAAAAGGATTTCTATCTTTGTAACCAATGTAACCAGCTGGAGAACCAAGGATTTTAGATACACTGTGTCCTTCAGAAAATTCACTCATATCTAGTTTTATCAAAGCTTTGCTATCATGATAGAGTTCTTCAGCCAAATTTTTTACAAGCTCAGTTTTGCCAACACCACTTGGACCAACCAAAAGTAGGGAAGCAAAGGGTTTGTTTTTTTGTAAACCTAAATTAGCACTTTTTAGAGTACGAACAATTTTTTTCACAGCTTCTTTTTGTCCAACAATTTTTTCATTTAAATTTTTTTCTAGACTATCTAGAATTTCCCAGTCATTTTTTTCTAAAATACTTTTATCTATATGCATTTTTTGGCTGACAATATGTTGGATGTGTTCTGGGGTTACTTTTGCAAGAGGAATATTTTTGTTACTAGAATTTTTTATTTTCAAAATTTGTTTGGCTATTTTGTCTATTTGTTTTTTTAGAACTATCGCATTTTTTAGTTTTTCTTCGGCAATGGATAGATTTTTTTGTTCATTCATTTCACTTAACTTTTGTTCCAAAGAAAAAATCTGCAAATTTTCTTTGCTTGTTTTTTGTTTTGATCGGACATAGCCAGAGGCTTCATCGAGTAAATCAATAGATTTGTCTGGTTGAAAATTATCATGAATATAGCGATTACTTAAGGAAACCGCTTCTTCAATAGTTTTGGCTGAAATATTTACATGATGAAAATTTTCGTAGTATTTTTTGAGGCCTTGCAATATTTGAATGGTTTCTTCGTAGGTTGGTTCTTCCACATCTACTTTTTGGAAGCGTCTTTCTAGAGCTGGATCTTGGCTAATGTATTTTTTGTATTCATCATAAGTAGTGGCACCAATACAGTGCAATTTGCCACGAGCGAGAGATGGTTTCAAAATATTGGCAGCATCCATAGTACCTTGATTTGATCCAGCACCAATGATGTTGTGTAGTTCATCAATAAACAAAATATAATTTTGGTTGCGACTACATTCATCCACAATTTGTTTTAGTCTGGCTTCAAATTCACCACGATAGATTGTGCCGGCTACGAGCAATGTCAAATCAAGAGATAAAATTTGTTTTTTCTTTAGAATATCTGGGACTTTGCCTTCGGCTATTTTTTTTGCTAAGCCTTCGACAATGGCAGTCTTACCAACACCTGGTTCGCCAACAAGAATAGGATTGTTTTTGGTTCTACGTGCTAAAATATTGATAATACGTTCAATTTCAGCATCACGACCGATGACTTCGTCAATATTTTGTTGTTCGGCTTTGGAGGTAAGATTGGTTGTGAATTGGATGATAGCACTTTTGTTTTTTTGCATTTTTTGGGGCATTGGCATTGAGGGTGGCGTCATATTTGGTAGTTCATCTTCTGGTAAATTATCTATGTTGTCTAAGAACTCTTCATCTTCTTTGCTAAGAGTGGAGAATCTTGTGTCATTTTGAAAAACAATTTGTAATTGTTCTTTGATATATTTGGTATCAATTTTTAGTGAAGAAAAAATTTCTTTTATTTCAATATTTTTGGAATAGGTAAGCGCGTATAATAGATGTTCAGTTCCAATATAGGCATGTTTATTGTCATGAGCAATGATCAAAGCTTTTTCAATTATCTGTCTAGATTGAGGACTTAATTCAGGTATATTGGTTGTTGTCAAAGTTCTTTCTTCTTTTTTCAAATTTCCAAAAACTTTTCTAGTGAGTTTTTCTTCCAAATCAAATTTTCGTAAAATTTCAGCAGCAACACAACCTTTTTCTTCAACTAGTGAATAAAAAAGATCAATAGGCTCGACCATTTCAGATTTTTTGAAAGTAGCCAAAGAAATAGCTTTGGCAATGACATTTTTTAGATGATTGGAAAAATTGTCAATTAATTTTTGGGCGTCCATACGGGAAATGCTTAAAAAGCTTAAAAGGCTTGAAATGCTTGAAAGGCTTGAAAGGCTGTGAACAAAAATCTAAGGCTTTTTCTAGCCTTTTTGGCTTTTCTAACCCTATAAGCCTTTACTTGTATTTTACATTATTATATACTAATTTACACTTATTATCAAATAATTTTTGTCTAATTAAAACAAATATGTCTATAGCTGAAAATATTTTTAAATCTTATGATATTCGTGGTCTGATAAAAGGGGAGTTGTCAGAAGATTTGGCTTATAAAATAGGGCGTTCTTTTGCGGTTTTTTTGAAAAAAAATAATTTATTAACAAAAGGACAAAAAGTTGTTTCTGGTCGTGATATGCGTCTTACTAGTCTTGGATTTCAAAATGAAGTAATACGTGGTTTGAATGATGAAGGTCTTGATGTAGTAAATATAGGACTTTGTTCTACACCATTTTTCAATTTTGCTTGTGCTTATTATTCCAATTATGCTGGTGGTGTTATGGTCACAGCTAGTCATAATCCAGCAGAATATAATGGTTTCAAGTTTACTCTTGGTAGTGGTTTGGCCGTAGGTAAAGAAAATGGTTTGATGGATCTAAAAAACTTTGTTTTGGCTAATGATTTTGAAGAAGTAATTGATAAAGGAAATGTGGAAGATATAGAAATTTTTGCAGATTATCGAGATAAAGTTTTTAGTTTAATAAAAAAAGAAAATATCAAACCACTAAAAATTGTTGTGGATGCGGGAAATGGTATGGCCAAAGTAACTTTGCCAAAAATTTTGTCAGAGTTACCTGTAGAAGTTGAATATCTTTATTTAGAACCAGATGGAAATTTTCCAAATCATGAAGCAAATCCTTTAAAACTAGAAACTTTGCAAGACTTGCAAAAGAAAGTGCTAGAGACGCAAGCTGATTTTGGTTTTGCACTGGACGGTGATGCTGATAGAATTGGTTTGGTTGATGAAAAAGGGGATATTGTAGAAGCTTCTTTTGTCGGTGCTTTGCTTGGGCTGGCAGTACTCAAAAATCATCCAGGGGCTAAGATGCTCTATGATTTGCGTTCTAGTAAGTCTGTGGCTGAAATATGGCAACAAGCTGGTGCTAGTGTAGAGATGTGTAAAGTCGGACATTCAAATATCAAAAAACAAATGAGGGATGTGGATGCTGTGTTTGCTAGTGAATTATCTTTGCATATTTATTTTGGTGATGTTTATAAATTAGAAATTACTGATTTGTCTTTGCTTTATGTTTTACAAATTTTGTCAGAGGACAATAGATCTTTGAGTGAAATCTGGCATAGTATGCAAAAATATTATCATTCTGGCGAAATAAATTTTGAGATAGAAGATAAAGAAAAAGTGTTAAAAAAATTAAAAGAAAAATATAGTGATGCTAAAATTTTAGAATTAGATGGTTTTAGTTTTTATTATGAAGATTTTTGGTTCAATGTCAGATTGTCCAATACTGAACCTGTTTTGCGTTTAAATTTGGAAGCGGGTAGTGAAGAATTGATGAAGGAAAAAGTGGAAAAGGTAAGTGAAATTATAAAAAGATGAGGAATTCTTTCAAAAATATTAAAAATAGATTTTTCTAAATAAACTTTAATCAATACACATTGTTCTAACACGTGTATCAATCTTTTTTCAATTTATTTATAAAAAATAAAACGGCTTGCATAAAGCCGTTTTTTTTTGTATTGTTAAATAGTCTTGCTAAGGAGGATTCATGAAGACGTCGCTCAAATATAGCGGTGGTAAAAGGCGAAAGATCTCGCCTGTCAGCATGGTGGTAAATGTTGAGAGGCTTTTTGCTCGCTTGAGTAGGATGTCTCCTTCTACCTAGCTAGCCCGTCGAGTGAAGTATCTGACTGGCGTTCTTAATTACCACAGAGCGCCGGTCTTCCATTCATATTAAATTTCAAAAACAGTCCCAAATAAATTGTGTCTGTTTTTTTGGCTAATTCTTGACAAAATCTATTTTTTCCGTATAATGTGTAACGGACCCACGGAAAGGAGGAAACGTGGGAAAAACTGAGACGCCGGCTGAGGAGGCCGGCGAAAATTTAGCTCCTTTTTGGGATATCAAATCTGAAAGGCGGGTATTTCCCGTCTTAAGGTTTGATCTCCCGGACCTTGACCCAAATCCGCGGGACACCCCGTGGGCATGGGTCGAGCCACCTCCTGAAGAGGAGGTGTAGAGAGGAGCCTTTTTCCGGTCGGCGCGCGCTGCTTTCTGCACGCGCGTCGGCCACCCTTCCAAATTTTAAAAACAGCTTTGAGGAGCTGTTTTTTATTTGCAAAATTTTTCTTTTTTATTTATGAAAAAAGTATGTCAAAAATGAGGCGGACAATTCCCCTCCTATTAGGAGGGGTTAGGGGAGGTCCAGAGTATAACAAAACGTTTTATCTTGCTAAAGACCCCCTCTAACTCCCCCTAATAGGGGGAGAATCAACCCTTATTCTGTAATATTTTGTTTCTTTTAACTTTATTACAAATAAAATTTAAAAAAATCAATTTCGTTATTTTTTTATTTTCCTCATTCCACTTCTAACTCTAATCCATCACTCGTCATCTTATATCCTTTTACTTTCAAATGCCCATGATGAATATCGTCGTGGCATTTTTTACAAAGGGGAATAAGATTGTATTTGTGATCTTTGTGGAAGTGACCAATATTACCATTTTTGTCAGCAATTTGTTGGGGAGAAATGTGATGAACATCATCTACTTTTTCTTTGCAAATACTACAGTTGGTGACAAAAAGTTTTTTGTTGTAAATGCTAGTTTTCTTTTTGGTAAGTAATTCAATATCGTCGTAATCATGTGAAAGTTCTTTTCTGATATTTACTGCCATTTCTAAAAATTTTTCATCCATATGCAATGATTGCGCAAATTCTAGACCATAGACACTACTACCAGAACCAGCTTGTAAAATTCTATCAAAAATAAGTTTGTCATTGTCTCTATCATAGCGAACTGATAGATGGACACTAGCTAGATTTT
>Ga0208374_1000328_pt1 | contig 23797 bp, 24 predicted proteins | sample RifOxyC3_FD_184037 | JGI IMG/M metagenome (GOLD analysis project Ga0208374, IMG submission 184037) | Groundwater microbial communities from Rifle, Colorado - Rifle Oxygen_injection C3 (SPAdes) | ecosystem: Environmental > Aquatic > Deep subsurface > Groundwater | place: Rifle, Colorado, USA...
GGTAAGTGGGCACTCACACGTCCACTGTTTCCCTTCCAATTTTCACTGGGTCTTGATAATGTAAAATCAAAAGAAAAATTTTTGTATGTATTTGATAATTTTTCTAATTCTTTTATATAAAAAATATCTTCTTCATATCTAATACCAAATAGTAAATAAATTTTACTTTTGTGTCGATAATCTTCCAAAGAAGTTCTTAGCATTGAAACAATTGGAGCAATACCACTACCTGTGGCGACATAAGTTCTTTCAATGTCATCTTCGTTTATTATAAAATGTCCCATTGGATCAGAAATAGTTATTTTTTCTTCGACAGTAATATTTTTGATAATTTCAGATGCTTTACCACCTTCCAAACATTTGATACATAAATCAATAGTTTCGTCACTTGGTTTGGAGAAAATAGAATAAGATCTTTTGATATCTATAAAAAAAATTTGTAAAAATTGTCCAGGTAAAAAAGAATAATTTTCTGGTTTTTGTAATTTTAGACAAACAGTATCTTTATTTAGATATTTTTTTTCTAATATTTGACTTTGATAGCTTGTTATATTCATATTATACACATTTGACAAAAGGTTTTAAATGTTATATCATACCTTGCAAGTATAATATATAGATTAATAAGTGGTTTAGTAGCCAATCTCTAATTAGTGAGATAAATTTTATTTTAAATATGATTAGTATCAATCGACAAAGTGACTACGCTATACAATTAGTCGTAGCTTTATCTAAGGTTAGCGAAAAGGCACCCTTGAGTCTTAGGAAATTCTCTACAGATAGTAACATATCTTTTCTCTTTTTGCAACGTATTGCCAGATCACTAAAAAATGCAAAATTGATTGATTCTACCAGAGGTATGTATGGTGGTTATTTTTTGGTAAAAGATATTAAAAAAATCACTGTCAAAGAAGTTATGGAAGCTGTAGAAGGACCTTTTGGAGTAACAGCGTGCTTTCGAGGTCATACTTGTCCTCGTGCTAAGACTTGTACGGCTAAACAAGTTTTGAATAGTCTCAATCTACAATTAGATAAAATTTTGTCTAACATGGTTATCGCTGATTATATTGTTAAATCCAAATAAAAGATATGTCTTTTCCTCAAAAACCTGAAAACAAAAGAACGATTTATTTTGATCACGCTGCTACTACTTATGTAGCTCCAGAAGTTGTCAAAGAGATGATGCCTTATTTTTCAGATATTTATGCCAATCCTTCTGGTTTGTACGCAATTGGTCGTGAAGTAAATGGGGCCCTTGAAGACGCTCGTCGCCGTGTTGCTCAAATTTTGCATACGATGTCAGATAGTATTTTTTTTACTGGCGGTGGAACTGAATCAGACAATATGGCTATTTTGGGAGTTGCTCGTAAACATGAAAAAAATGGTAAACATATTATCACTACCAAAATTGAACATCATGCTGTTCTTTATCCTTGTGAATATTTAGAGAAACATGGTTTCGAAGTTACATATCTTGCACCTGATGAATTTGGTTTCGTCAGTGCTAAACAAGTCAAAGAAGCTCTTCGTCCTGATACAATTTTGGTTTCTATAATGTACGCCAACAATGAAATAGGGACTATTGAACCTATTGCGGATATTGGTCGTGAAATACTCAAATGGCGTAAAGAAAACAATACTAAGTATCCATATTTTCATACAGATGCTTGCCAAGCTGCTGGTGCTTTTGATCTTGATGTTGAAAAATTACATGTAGATTTGATGACAATAAATGCTAGTAAACTTTATGGACCAAAAGGAGTTGGTATTCTGTACAAACACAGAAATGTGAGTATTGAACCAATTATTTTTGGTGGGGGACAGGAAAGAGGTTTGCGCTCTGGTACAGAAAACGTGCCTGGAATTGTTGGTTTTGCCAAAGCTCTTGAAATGGCGCAAGAAAATAAAGAAGCAGAAAATAATAGATTGATTGAGCTTCGTAATTATTTTTGGGAAAGACTTGTAAAAGAAATTCCAAAATTAAGATTGAACGGTCCTTCTTTAGAAAATCCAGAAAATAGATTGCCTAACAATTTGAATATATCTGTCTTAGATATTGAAGGAGAAGCTTTGCTACTTTATCTTGATGAATATGGTATTGTTTGTTCGACTGGTTCTGCTTGTACTTCCGAATCGCTTGATCCTTCTCATGTATTGCTTGCTTGTGGCTTGCCTTATGAATATGCTCACGGTAGTCTACGTTTTACACTTGGCAAACGTACAACCAAAGAAGATGTAGATTATGCAATGAAATATTTGCCAGGAATTGTAGAAATTTTGCGTAAGATATCTCCAGTAAATTTGAAAATGGATGCTAAAGAAAATACTCATCCAAAGTATTTACAGTAATCCTGAACTGGCGAAGCACAGAGAGGGATCTGTAGACCTTGTGAACTATGAATTTAAAAAAGTCTTTTAGAATCAATTAACGTAAATTATCCTTTAAAAAATTTTACTTAAGAAAGATCCCTCGTCGTATTCTCGACTCAGGATAACTGTATTATTATGACAAATACAACAGGCGCAAAAATCCGCGACAATCAAGGTAATACTTGGCTTTATTCTGATATTGTCAAAGATCATTTTTTCAATCCACGCAATATTCTTTTTGCTGGAGAGGAAGATAAATATGATGCTGACGCGATGGGCCGTGTTGGTTCACCAGCTTGTGGAGATGAAATGGTGCTTTGGTTGAAAATTGATCCAAAGACTGAAAAAATAACAGAATGTAAGTGGCAAACTTTTGGTTGTGGTAGTGCGATTGCTTCTACTTCTATGCTTTCAGTTATGCTCTCTGAAAATGGAGGAATGACACTTGAACAGGCTCTTCAAGTAAAACCTCAACATATTATGGAACGTCTTGGTGGTTTGCCAAACAGAAAAATTCATTGTTCAGTTTTGGGTGACAAAGCTTTGCAATCAGCCATAAATGATTGGTACCGAAAAACAGGTCAACATAATAAGATTATTACTACAGGCGCCAAAGTTATTGATAAAGAATTAAATATTACAGATCATGATGTCGAAGAAGCTGTACTTGAAGGTGCCAAAACTCTTGAAGATGTACAGAAAAAATTGAAAGTAGGTGTAGCAACTCCAGAAGCTATTCCTGAGATTGAACAATTGATTAGGTTTTATTCGGAAAAATATTATGGAGCGGAATAATGGTTAGTTCATCCCGAACCCGAGGGACGAGGGGAGGGATCTGTAGACCCTGTGGACTGTGAATTTTAAAAAGTCTTTTAGAATCAATTAACGTTAAAATTAATTAAAAAAGTTTATTTTAAGAAAGATCCCTTTCCACCTATGCTCTTGTTTCACAGAGCTTCGGAGGATCGGGATTGACTGTAATTCTATGCAAAAATTAACCAAAGAATTAATTATAAAACAATTAGAAACTGTTATAGACCCTCACATCGGCCTAGATATTTGGACGCTTGGTTTTATTTACGAAATAAATATCAAAGATGATAAGAACGTTCATATATTGATGACTTTAACAACACCAATGTGTCCGCTTGATGGCGATATAAAAAGTATGATTGGAGATGCCTTGGCAGAAATTGGTGTAGAAAATGTGGAAGTAGAGAAAACTTTTGATCCACCCTGGACTCCGCCAGAGGCTTTGCGAAGAATGATGGGTGTTTAAAAATCCTGAACACGAGGAACGAGTGGAAGGATCTGTAGACTCTGTAAGTTTTGAATTATTTAAAGATGTCTTTTAGAATCAATTAACGATAAACTCCCTGAGCGGAGCGAGGGGTCTGTAGACCCTGATAACTTTGAGTTAATTAAAAATGTTTTTTAGAATCGTTCAATATTTTTTTAAACAAAAATATTTATATTTAAGAAAGATCCCTCGTCGTATTTTCGACTCGGGATGATTGTGAACTATGAAAAAAATAGAAGTCTGTTGTGGAGGAACTTGTCTTGGTAGAAAATCAGATGAAATATTTGATTATTTGCAAGAAGAATACAAAGATACAGATACTGCCGTGCATATGTGCAGTTGTTTGGGTCGTTGCAAAAAAGGACCAAATATTTTGGTAGATGAAACACAAGTTTATCATTATAGTAAAAATAGAACTATCAAAGAAAGTATTGAAAATAATGAAGGGGAGCAGTATAATAGATATGATAATGAAGAAAAACTTGATTTGGGAAGTGATTTTTTGGGAGACCTTTAAACTCCCTGAGCGGAGCGAGGGGTCTGTAGACTCTGATTACATTTAATCTAAAATTAAAAATAATCGAAGTTAAAGTTATGGAGGAAAAAAACTATTATGTTTATATTTTGAGTAGTATTAGTAAAGTTTTGTATGTGGGTTTTACCGATTGTCTTGTAAAAAGAATTTATCAACACAAAAAAGGTGATTATTATAAAGATGCTTTTACAAAAAAGTATAAAGTGAATAGATTAGTGTATTGGGAGAATTTTTATACAAAAGAAGAAGCTTTGGCACGCGAAAAACAATTGAAAAGGTTATTACGTATTAAAAAAATATCTTTGATAGAAAATAGTAATCCTTATTGGAATGATTTGTATAATGATGTAGTTGAAATTCAAAAAAGAAATGGTAATATATAAATATTAATTAAACAAGTTTTAATAGTTTATTAAGATAAAATAATCAAATATGTCAGATGCAGGAAAGACCCCTCTCCGTCCTTCGGCGGATCAGGGAAGCAAAGAACCAAAAATGCCCATTAACTTTGATACACTACCAGAAGATATCTCTATGAAAATTAGAGCCGGTGGTAAGATTCGACGCATTGTCGTGGATAGAGAAGCCTGTATTGGTGCCCAGTCTTGTGTTGTTGTTGCCCCAGGAGTATTTCAAATGGATGATGACAATCTAGCTTATGTAACAGATCCAAATGGTGAAGACGAAGATACTGTCATGCTTGGTGCTCAATCTTGTCCTGTGCTTGCTGTTCATCTTTATGACGAAGAGGGGAATCAGATTTTCCCGGAAGAATAAATATAAAAACATTTAAACATTGCAACATAAAAACACCTGTGAAAGGTGTTTTTATTATGCCCTTTTCTAAAAGCTAACTTAACTTTCAAAAAAGGGGGTGGGCTGCGACTGTGTTGCGCGGCCCGTGTGTTCGTTGGCTCGTCGGTGGTGGTAGAGCATCTGAACATCCCCCTCGTTGTTCAGTTCTTCTTCAGCTCGATCACGTAGGCATACGCGTCGAACGCCGGGACATCGTACTGACGAGTGTCACGATCTTCCCTTACGAGGACGACTTGGATGGAGCCATCCTCGTTGTTGACGACGTGACGGCTCCAGGCATCCTTCGCCCAGTAGGTTGTTCGTGAGTATCCCGTTCCTTTTTCCGACCATCCTAAGGTCAGCTCGTCTCGTCCATCAACCATGCCGTACTCGACTCGGCCGTGGACATGTCCACCTGTACGTTTTTCGGTGATGTGAGCACCAACGAAAAAGTTAGGGTTTGTCATTTTATTTTTCAAGAGACTTCCTCCAAAACAGACCTAACGAAATCTCTCGAGTGTGGTTTTCGCACCGTGCGATTGCCACCACACGAGAAGACACTAGATTTAATCATATTATTATTATTATTATTATTATTATTATTATTATTATTATGTCAAGTATTCATATGAACAACTCGTAAAATGTAAGCATTGCTAACTAATTTTTTGTATATCAAAAAACCAACCTTTTTCAAGATTGGTTTTAGCTTTTCCCGCGTAGACGGGTACGCCTTGGGTGGACAGGTTTTTCCAGCATTTCAAGCCTTTTAGGCCTTTATATCAATCTCACCCTTCACTACTTCAATTTTCACCTCACTACCTTCATGAACTTTTTTCTCCACAATTTGCATTGCTAATTTGTCCAAAAGTTCTGTCTGGATAACACGCTTTAGTGGACGTGCTCCGAGATTTTCATCAAAGCCTTTTTTAGCAAGCCAGTCTTTGGCTTTGTCTGATACGTTGATAAATATCTTTTGTTTTTTGAGACGTTTTTCAATAGCTTGAATTTGTAGATTTACAATTTGACGAATTTGTTTTGGACTTAGTGAGTGGAAGATGATGATATCATCGATACGGTTTAGAAATTCTGGTTTGAATTGTTCTTTCAAAGCTGACATAACCATATTATTTATTTTGGCACTTTTTTCTTCAGTCTTTTTATTATTAGTTGTTGCATCAAAACCAAATTCTCCTTTTTTACCCATGGACATGATGATATCACTAGCCACGTTACTAGTCATAATTATCACAGTATTTTTGAAATTTACTTTGCGACCTTTGGCATCAGTCAAGTGTCCGTCTTCAAGAATTTGAAGCATGATATTAAAAGTGTCTGGATGAGCTTTTTCAATTTCATCAAAAAGAATTACAGAATATGGTTTTCTTCGTACTATTTCCGTCAATTGTCCACCTTCATCAAAGCCAACATAGCCAGGAGGGGAGCCGATCATCTTGCTTATGGCATGTTTTTCCATGTATTCAGTCATATCCACGCGGATAAGAGCTTCTTCATCATTGAACAAAAATTCTGCAAGTGCTTTGGCTAACTCAGTTTTACCGACACCAGTTGGCCCCATGAAAATAAATGAGCCAATTGGACGTTTTTCTTCTGAAATTCCCGCACGACTACGACGAATCGCATTGGATATTGAGGTGATAGCTTCTTTTTGTCCTATTACACGTTTTTCCAATTCCAATTCCATTTTTGCTAATTTTATTATTTCATCTTCAAGCATTTTGTTGAGTGGAACGCCTGTCCATTTGGAAACAACCTTGGCGATATCTTCTTCAGTGACTTCTTCTTTCAAAATACTATTTATTTTTTGTAAATCAGCCAATTTGTTTTCATATTTTTTGATAGCTTTTTCAATCATCGGAATTTTGCCATAGCGAAGCTCGGCTACTTTTTGCAAATCGCCTTTACGTTCTTCAATTTCTGATTGTTGTTTCAATTTGTCTATTTCTTTTTTATGTTCACGAATTTTGGTAATGATTTCTTTTTCATTTGTCCATTGCATTTCTATTTCTTTACTTTGATCTTTTAGATTGGCTAGTTCTTCTTTCAACTTTTTTTCACGTTCTTTACTATCATCATCTGTTTCTTTTTTGAGAGCCTTGAGTTCAATTTCTATTTTCATTATCTGACGTTTCATTTTATCAAGATTGTCAGGCATCGAGTCTATTTGCATTTTTAGAGCGCTAGCAGCTTCATCAATCAAATCAATTGCTTTGTCTGGTAATTGTCTATCACTAATATAACGACTAGAAAGTTGGACTGACGAAACAATGGCAGGATCAGTGATTCTTACGCCATGATGAATTTCATATTTTTCTTTGATACCACGAAGTATCGCAATAGCATCTTCTATTTTTGGTTCCAAAACAAGTACTGGTTGGAAGCGACGTTCGAAAGCGGCATCTTTTTCAATATGTTTCTGATACTCTTTGATAGTTGTAGCTCCAACGACGTGCATTTCGCCACGAGCAAGGCCTGGTTTTAGCATGTTTGAGGCGTCTACAGCGCCCTCGGAGCTTCCCGCACCAACAATAGTGTGTAATTCATCAATAAACAAAATTATTTTGCCCTGGGCCTCTGTGACTTCTTTGATAACAGCTTTGAAACGTTCTTCAAATTCGCCGCGAAACTTGGTACCAGCGAGTAGGGAACCAATATCAAGAGAAACTATTTCTTTGTGTTTCAAATTTTCTGGTACATCGCCATTGACTATTCTTTGAGCTAGACCTTCGACTACAGCAGTTTTACCAACTCCAGGTTCACCAATAAGCACTGGATTATTTTTTGTTCTGCGAGTAAGTACTTGCATAACACGACGAATTTCATCATCACGACCAATCACTGGATCTAGTTTTTCTTTGCGTGCGCGTTCAGTAAGATTAATACCGTATTTTTCTAGAGCTTGATATTTACTTTCTGGTTCAGGACTATCTACTCTTTGATTACCACGAATATCTTTGAGGACGTTCAAAATATCTTGGTACTGGACTTTTTGACGAGATAGAGCATCACTAATAGGATTTTTGTTAGTCAAAAAAGCTAGAAGTAAATGTTCTACACTGATAAAATCGTCATGCATTTTTTTTGCCTCATTGTCAGCATTTTGCAATATGAAAATCATGGCTTGTCCCAGAGTCACTTGTCCAATATTGTGATCTTCTTCTTTAATTTGTTTTGGTATAGCATTTATCATTTCTTGAACTTCGGTTTTGAGTTGTTCAATATTGACATTGAGCTTCTTGAAAATAGAGACTACTACACCTTCACTCTGATTGAGTAAACTCAAAAATAAATGAGGAGGTTCTATCTGTGTTTGTGCATTTTGTAAAGCAATATTTTGTGCGTTTTGTATTGCTTCTTGGGATTTGTGGGTGAAATTTTGGGGAAACATATATAAAGGCTTATCCGCCCAAGGCGGACCCGTCTGCGCGGGAAAGGCTATTAATTTATAATTATCACTCTAATAGAGTGAGTGATAATACTATAACATGCTGGAAAAATTTGTCAATATGTGCTAAGATAAGACAAGTTAAAAGTTCTTAAAGTTTATAAAGTTGAAAGTTTTTGTACTTAAATTATACCAATATTAACAATTTTTTAAAATCGTAATTTGGTGGAGCAAAATATACACTTTTAGAAAATTATGAATTAAAAAAATAATTCGTGTGTATTAGTGTTAATATTCGTGTTCCTATGTTCGACAGTATCAAAATCCTAGGAGTAAAAGTAAGTAAGCTAGATTTGGGTTCTAGCCGTCTTTTTGTTTCCAATCTCTTGTCTACTGGCGGACAGCACAAAATCTTCACTCCAAATCCTGAGATGTTGGTTGATTCACAAAAAGATAGTTATTTTCGTAGAGTCTTGAATAGTGCTAATTTGAATATTTGTGATGGACATGGTATCAAGTTTCTGTCCAAAAAATCATTGTCTGTAATTCATGGTGTAGACTTCATGCTAGATGTCTGTAAGATAGCTGAACAAAAAAAGTGTTCAGTATTTTTCTTGGGTTCTGGTAGTGAAGAAGTGTTGAAAAAAATGAAAACTAGAATAAAATTGAAATTCCCAGAGCTAAAAATAGCAGGTTCAGATGTCGGTTTGAAAGTGGAAATTCAACAAGAAGGTGCTCGCAAAATGATGTTGAAATATGATGAAAAAGAAAATGAAAAAATACTCCAAAAAATAAAGACAAGTAAAGCTCAGATTGTCTTTGTGGCTTTTGGGCATAACAAACAAGAAAAATGGATTTATGAAAATTTGCCAAAATTATCAAATGTAAAATTGTTTATGGGGGTAGGTGGTAGTTTTGATTTTATTTCGGGTAAAGTAAAACGTGCACCAAAAATTTTAAGAAAAATTGGTTTGGAATGGTTGTATAGATTAATCACTCAACCAAAAAGATTTGCTAGAATTTTCAAAGCTACAATTACATTTAGTTTCTTAAAAATATTTAGAAATAATTAATTTATTATATGCTCGAACTCTCAATCATTAAACACTTAAATAAGCTAAAACAAAAGAAATTTCGCAAAGAAGAAAAGGAATTTGTAGTAGAGGGAATCAAAGGAGTAATGGATGCTCTCAATTCGGAAATGGAAGTGATACTAGTCATAGTAGATGGTAAACTTAGAGATGAAAAGGAGTTTGAAAAAATAATTTTGAAAGCAGAAAATAAAAATGTACAAGTAGCTTTTTGTGGACGCAATGATATTGATAAAATAAAAAACACAGAAACCTTTCCAGGGTGTTTGGCGGTGATTGATCAATTGGAAATCTTGGCAGATCAGCTTGAAGATGGACCGATAATTTGTCTGGACTCTGTCAAAGATCCTGGCAATCTCGGTACCATTATTCGCACGGCCGATTGGTTTGGTTTCAAGAATATTTTACTTTCTGAAGACACTGTGGATGTCTACAATCCCAAAACTGTGCGTAGTACTATGGGTTCAATTTTTCATTTGAAGATTGCAAAAACCAGTAATCTTTTAAAAACTCTAGAAAAGCTCAAAAAAGAGTCTGAATACAAAATTTACTCACTAGATTTGAAAGGGGATAGTCACAAAAAAATGAAACCAGAAGCTAAAGCAATCTACATTTTTGGTAGTGAATCTCAAGGGATAAGGCCAGATCTTGAAAAAATAGTTGATAAGATGTACACTATCTCCGGATCAGGTAATGCTGAATCTTTGAATGTGGCAGTTTCGGCTGCTATTGTAATGGCTAATTTATCATCCTAAGTCGAGAATACGACGAAGGATCTGTAGACTCTGATAACCTTCTTAATCTATTTAGCAACATCTTTTAGAATCAATTAATGATTTATTAAACAAAAACATTTATACTTAAAAAACCTGCCTGCCGGCAGGCAGGGATCCCTCTTTGTCAAATTCGGCAGTTCAGGATAGTGAACACTTATGATTAGAACACGTTTTGCACCAAGTCCAACAGGTTATTTGCATATAGGTGGTTTGAGAACCGCTCTTTTTGCTTATCTTTTTGCCAAAAAAAATAATGGACAATTTTTAATCCGTATTGAGGATACTGATAGAGAACGTTTTGTTGAAGGTTCTCTTAAAAATATTTTAGATTCTTTTGATTGGTCAAATATCAAAATTGATGAGGGCGTTTTATTGGAAAATGGAGAAATAACACAAAAAGGTGACAAAGGCCCTTATATTCAATCTGAAAGGTTAGAAATTTATCAAAAATATATCAAAGAACTTCTTGAAAAAGGTCATGCTTATCATTGTTTTTGTACCAAAGAAAGATTGGATGAAATGAGAGTTGCTCAAGAAGCAAACAAACAAGCTACTGGTTATGATGGACATTGTCGTAATTTGACTAGCGAAGAAGTAGCTGTCAAATTAGCTAATGCTGAAAAATTTGTTATCAGAATAAAAATGCCAAACAGTGGTTTGACTGTAATTGATGATTTGGTTCGCGGAAAAGTAGAATTCAAAAATGAACTTTTTGATGATCAAGTTCTTATCAAATCAGATGGTTTCCCAACTTATCATTTTGCTGTGGTAGTAGATGATCATCTTATGGAGATTACTCATGTTATTCGTGCTGAAGAATGGTTATCTAGTACACCAAAACATGTTGCTCTGTATCAAATGTTTGGTTGGGAAATTCCTAAATTTGCCCATTTATCATTACTTATCAATGAAAAGAAACAAAAACTTTCCAAGCGTCATGGTGATGTGGCAGTAGGTGATTATGTTAAAAAAGGTTATTTACCAGAAGCTTTTGTCAATTTTATTGCTTTTTTAGGTTGGAATCCAGGTGATGATAGAGAATTTTTTACATTAAAAGAATTGGAACATGAATTTGATTTTGCCAAAGTAGGCAAAGCTCCAGCTGTCTTCAATATAGAAAAATTGAACTGGTACAACAAACAATATATCATGAAAATGTCGAAAGAAGAATTGGCAAAAAAATGTGAAAGTTTTTTTCAAGAAAAAAGTGTAGATGTTAGTAGTTTTGATTTGGCAAAAATTGTCGCTTTGGAGCAGGGAAGAGCCAATACTTTGCTTGAAATAGTAGAGAATACTTCCTTCATTTTTGCTTTGCCAGAGTATGAATCAGCTATGCTTGTCTGGAAAAAATCTGATAAAGAAACAACAAAAGTCAATTTGGGCAAAGTAATTAACTTTTTAGAAAATATAACAGGGGATTGGACAAGAGAAAATCTAGAAACAAGTATATTGGCTTGGATAAAAGAACAGGGATTAGGTAATGGTGATGTTTTGTGGCCAATGCGTGTTAGTTTGTCTGGTTTACAAAATTCTCCAGGACCTTTGGAAATTGCAGGAGTACTAGGAAAAGAAGAAACTTTGACTAGAATGAGACAGGCTGTAGATAAAATTTAGAATTTTTTGAGAAAACATGCTATAATAGTTTCTAACTATGAAAAAGCGTGTTTTTTTATTTATTTCTATCCTTATATCGGTTTTTTTGATAAACCCGTTTTTTGTTTTTACTGTCGATGCTACAGAAGTTGCTAGTACAAAAACAGATATTGATGAATTAAATAAACAAATAGCTGACAAGAAGAATAAAGTAGCTGAATTAGAAAAGACAATTAAAGATTACAAAGAAAAAATAGAACAAACAAAATTGGATTTTACGTCTTTGTCAAATCAATTATCTATTTTGGATAATTATATAGTTCAAGTAGATTTGGATATTCAATTTACACAACAAAAAATAGAACAAGCCGAGTTACAAATCAAGGAGATGTCTTTGTCAATTCAAGAAAAAGAAAGAGTAATAGCTGAACAACAAAGACTTTTGTCAGGTCTTATCAGAACTATTCATTATGAAAATAATAAAAAGTATATAGAAGTAATGGCAGCTTATAATAGTTTTTCTGATTTTTATAATCGTGTTCATTATGTACAAAATCTTGAAAAAGATATGGGTAAAAGTGCTAAAAATGTTCGTTTAGCCAGAGAAGATTTGGAAAATAAGAAAAAACAAAAAGAAGAACAACAAAAGAGTTATCAAGAATTAAATGATAAATTGGATAATAGAAAGAAAGATTTGCAAGAACAAACACAGTATAAAGAGAATTTACTTCTAAAAACAAAATCATCTCAACTTACTTTTAGTACTTTGGTAAATAATTTGAAACAACAATATAGTCAAATTGAAAATGATATAAGTAGTATTGAAAATCAAGTTAGAAAAAGATTGGAAGATCAAAATAAAATCAATAGTGGTAATCCACAGCAGTCTGGTTTGTTGCCACTTTCTTGGCCAACAGATAGTCGTTATGTGACAGCTTATTTTCATGACAAATCTTACCCTTTTAGAAATATTTTTGAACATTCAGCTATTGATATTAGAGCTGCACATGGTACTCCTGTACGAGCATTAGCTTCTGGTTATATAGCCCGTACCACTCGTTGTACAACATCTAGTTGCTATGCTTATGCTATGATAATTCATTCTGATGGTTTTTCGACTGTTTATGGACATTTGAGTAAAATTATAGTTTCAGAAGATCAGTTTGTGACTAGAGGTGATATTATTGGTTATTCTGGTGCAACACCTGGTACTATTGGTGCTGGTCCTTTTACCACAGGCCCTCATTTACATTTGGAAGTACGTAAGAATGGTATTCCAGTAAATGCCTTAACTTACTTAGTTCAAGACTATTAATTTTTATGGAATTTAAAAATAAAAAAGATTTTTTTAGTGATAATGTTATATTTTTTGATACTGAATTTACCAATATTGATACAGAAATCGGTGAACTTATGTCCATAGCACTTGTAAAGCCTAATGGTGAAGAACTTTATCTAGAATTAGCTTATGAGGAAAGAAGTGTACATCCTTGGGTGACTGAGAATGTAGTACCATATTTGTTAGGAAACAAAATCTCCAAAGAAGAAGCTCTAAATCAAATCTGGGAGTTTATTGGTAGGGGAGAAGAGAAGCCTTTTTTGATGGCTTATGTTAATCAATTTGATAGTATTTATTGGTATAGATTATTTTCAGACCCAAAAGAGCATCCTGTTTTTTGGATACCAATTGATTTTGCTTCTATTTTGTTTGCTTATGGTTTTGATCCTGAAATAATGAGAGTAGAGGACTTCTACCAATGGTTGGATATTGATACTAAAAAATATAATAAACACAACGCCTTAGATGATGCTAGAAAGTTGAAAGAAGTATATGATAAATTCAAGAGCAAAGTGTTAGTGTCGCACAATATAGAGTAGTAAATTATAAAAAATAAAAGGGGAGAGATTAGTTTAATTATCTATTCCCTTTTTTAATTATACTTTTCTAATCTATAAATTTATAATTTTTAATTTTAACTTGTCCGCCTTGGGTGGAAACAATTTTCAATTTAATAATTTTGAAAAATATTTTTGATAAATTTCAAAAAAAATGTAAAATGATATTTTATTTTAAATAAAGTTTTAGATAAATAACCAAAAGTACCTGTGAGTTGAATGTCTAGGATCGGATTTCTAGTTACTACAATAGTCATGGAGATTTTTTAATAAAAAAGATGATACACTATACTTTGAGAAATAAAGCCCCATTTTGTAGTGTCGTAAAATATAGAGAATAATGGCTAAGTAGAGCCAAAAAGAGGAGGTTGTTATACTACTGGGTAGATACCTATAATAAGCTAATAATTACTATAAAATATCTGTAAAAAAATAGAACAATTATGTATTAAATATTTTTTTGTTAATTTTAAAGTTACAGAAGTATTAGATATTAATGTTAGATATAGAGTACTGATGGTTGATGAAACATTTAAATATTATCTTAAATTATAGTAGTATGTCGCATAAGGTACATTGTGCGACATTGATTTAAACTAGTATAAATGCTATCTAACTATACTTTTTTGTGTCTCTTCCCTATCAATGTTTCGTCGTAGAGAAAAATATATCTAATATATTATTTTACTTTAAATAAAAAATAGACAATTATATTATGTCTATTTTTTTCTTATAAATTTGCAGCGACGGTCGTGTGAAGTTTGGTATGGGTAACTAAACTTCTCACGACCGTCTATAGCGTCCCCTACTCTAGTAGCAGACGCTCTACATATTATATAACTACGTTTCTGAAATCTTGTCAACTGTTATTTAATTGTTGCAAAAAGTATTTTTGCGTAGTTTGGATTTGCGTTGTATAAGTTGCTCATTTGTTTGATTACACGCAAAAGAGATGGTTCAAAATCATTTACTTTTATAGTATCCCCTTCTGTTACATTGTCTAATACTGTATTTGCTACAGTTTTGACATTTTTGAATTCTCTATCTGTCAAAATCCAAAAAGCCAATTCATTTTCAATATGTCTTTTTTTATTGTCTTGAATAAGATAAACCTTGGGATTAGTTGGTGTTTTTACCAAATCACCTTCTTTGACAATATTGTCTGTTGATGCCACAGTAGCTTCACCTATTTGTTGACGATATTTTGTAAGTTCAGTCAAAACCCATTGTTTTGTAATAGCATTGCCTGGACAACTTTTTTTTGAGTAATCACGATGAAAATGTATTTCAGAATCTGGAATATTTAATTTTTTTAATAAAGTATTTATAGAATGTAGTGTATTAGTCTTGGTTTCTCCACTCCAAACTTGATTATCATAGTCACCAACAACTTCAATACCAATACTAAGATGATTACCACTTCCAGCATGAATACCATCACGACTCATATCAGAGAATAACCAAATACCATCTTCCGCCACAAAGAGATGTGGTCCTGCAGACCAACCTAGTCCTTCATAATAATGTTTTAAGCCTAATACAGTGTTTTGTCCATTCCATTCTTCTTTACTTGGACTCCAAGTGTGATGAATTACTAGTTTGTTTGGTGGTAGTGATCCATAATTTTTACTATTTGCATAGCTAGTAAATTGACTACGATTTAATTTTTGATTTACAATATCCATATATTATATTTAAAAATTAATTTTTTATTACGAAAAAAAGTATAACACATAAAGTCTCGTTTATACAATCAAGCATTGAGAAATATTCGTTGATAATACAACACTCATTTCGCAATTTATTTCCAATAAATTCTATCAGAATAACGTAGATCTATATAATCCAAAAACTTATTTTCATCTTTTATTTTGTCTCTATATAAAGCTTCTATTTTATTTATTTGAGATTTCACATCTATATCAAAACGTGTTTTCATATAAAATCCTTTGTATGTTTTTATGGTAAGATCTTGGTGATTATCTTCAAATACAAAATATTTTAAAGGAATTTTTTCATTATTATCTAGATTTTTAAACCAATTTATAATTGAAATAACCTCATTCTTGTCTAAAACATTTTGATTGATAGTTACTTCTTGAAAATTATTTTTATCATAAATAATTGGATAATTTCCTAAATCTTTTTTTATTGCATTTATATCAGGTTCATGAAATCTAGCTATTACTATGGTAGTGGTAACTGCAGTACCATCACTCGTTGTTGTAGCAACATTTTTGGTAATATCTTTCCATTCATAATCACTGGTTTTACGCATTATTTCTACTATTTTTCCATCCAAATCAACATAGCTATATTCAATTCCATTATCATAGATAATAGTTGATATTTTTTCTTGAATAATAATCTCTAATTTATTAGGGAAACTTTTTTTGACTATTATTTTTTCTATAGGGTATCTGTCTTTTATAATATTTTTTATGTCATTAATATTGGCAATTAAATAGCTATTCTGTTTAATAAAACCAAATTTATTATAATTTAATATACCATTGATAGTGTCCAAAAGCTCTGTTTTGTTTATTCTTTGTATTCCTTCAATATTTATATTTTTGATAGAGAAAAAAGGATGAAAAATAAATAAAGAAAATGTAAAAGATAAACTAAAAATTATAATAACTACTTTTAGATAAATGTGATTATTGACTTTTTCATGTAAAAATGGATTTTCCATTTCTTTGCCTTGCCAAGCAAAATCACGTCTTGTTTTTTTGTAATTAAAAAAAGAGCTAAAAAACTTTTTGGTGTTTTTTACTTTATGATGAAACTTTCTTTGAAGTTTGTGATGATTTATGATTTTTTTTACTGACATAGAGTACGGTCATCCCGATCTGCCGATTAAACAGAGAGGGATCCCTGCCTGCCGGCAGGCAGGTTTCTTAAGAAGTACTTTTTAGAAATAATTTATGTTAATTGATTCTAATTCACCAGGCAATCTGTAAAACCAATATATATGATTTTGCTAATACTACTTAAAATATAAACATAATAAATTTTTCCCTCCATATTTTTTGTCATCCTGAGTCGAGAATACGACGAGGGATCTTTTTTTAATTTAAATATTTTTATTTAAAAAATTATTGAATGATTCTAAAAAACATTTTTAATTAACTCAAAGTTATCAGAGTCCACAGACCCCTCCCCGCCCTTTGGCGGGTCAGGGAATTTAAAATCCACGTTTTTTATTTCTAATAGTTTCAATAATCCAGTTGAACCAATATAGTGGTGAGACTATGTAGTCTTGTGCTGGTAATAGATCAATTTTGAAACCACCAAAACCTTTTTTGAAATGAGTAATACCTTTGAAAGGATGACTGTCAGGAGCATCGTCAGGAGCTATACCCCAGAAGTTGTAATAGTTTAATCCCCTTTTTTTGGCTTCTTTGATAGCTTCCCATTGTAGTAAATATGATGTTGGTAATTTTTTGTCTTGCACAAGTGAAGCGCCATGACGGTAAGCGGCTGAATTTCCATAATAGTATACGACTGCTGATGAGTCTAGTTTTGAATTATTTGGTAAATAGGCTTTTATTACTAACACTTCATCATCTTGTGAAAAATTTGAAAATTCTTTTTCCACATAACTATTTGAAAAACGCACAAAATTATGTTTTTTGGCAGTATAATCATGCAAAACATTGAATTCTTCCAGAACTTTTTTATCATTAGAAAATTCTATTTTTACTTTTTCTCTAATACATCTATTTATCAAATTTCGATGATTTTTGTTCATATTCATCAAAATATTTTCTTCACTATCACGCAAATCCAAAAGCCAAGTAGTCTCAGCTAATACGTGTGTAGGTGCTTTACGAAAACCTATTTCGGCATAATTTTGTTTGTTTGTTTCAGTGTCTTCGATGAAAGGTGAAACACGAATAAAAGAATAGTTTTCTTTTTTGGCTTTTTGTTTTAAAAAATCTAACCAAGACTGTAAAGCTTCTTTATTATTTTCTGTTATATAAGGTCCATAAGGTACAAAAAGAAAGTTGCCACGTTTAGCATGTACACTTAATATCAAAGAACCTCCTACAAGTTCATTATTTTTATAAATACCAATAAGCCAATACTTCTCCCCCATCAATTTATAAAACTCACCATATTTGTAAGATTGGTTCATGAGAGTGTATTTTTGTTTTAGCAAAAATTCTTCCCAATTTTTTTTATTTTCAATTTCTTTTATTTCGTACATAATTATTTTTCTTTTGTACTATGACCAACAATGGTTCTTTTTCTTAGTTTTTGAATTAAAGAAAATATTTTGTATTTGAAAGGATTCAAAATTATTTCCAAAGGTTTTGGATAACACTCTAATTTACCCTCAAAACCAGCTTTAAACTTCGCTACACCGTCTAGAGGATGAGATTTTTGCCAAGTATAATTATGATGTGAATTTTTGTCAGTACTTCCCTCTTCGGCTGGTGGAGCCATTCCCCAAAAGTCATAAATTTTGCAACCAAGTTGTTTGGCTAATTTTATTATTTCAAATTGATTGAGATAAGGTCCCATCAAGTTGCGATGGCTGTTGGAAGACGCACCAAATAAATAATACATTTTATTTTCGTATTTGAAAACAATAGCTGAGGATAATACATCCTCTCCAAAATAAGTTGTAAGCTGGTAAACACTATCCAATTTCAATAATTTTTCAATATAAGTTTTGTCATGAGTTCTAATACTATTTCTTTCAGTTGTCATTTCATTCAATTTCCAGTAAGTTTCTAGGTTTTTTTCTTGTTTGCATACTACACCTTTTTTGATAGCTAGATTTATATTGTATCTAGTTTTGCTATGCATTTCAGATAAGATTTCATTTTCAGATTTTTCTAGATCTAGTAACCAAGTACATTCTGGTTGACGATTTCTTACTTCGCTAAAAATAAAATTTTTTGTAGTGTTGCTATTCAATCTTTCAACTCGCCAAAATACAAAATTTTTTTCTTGAAAAAATTTACTTATTTCATCCAAAATTTCTTGACTAAAAGAAACTCTTGGTACATAGATAAACTTGAAACCTAGAGCATTGGAAGTAACAACACCTTGAAATTGGACTTTTTCATTGTTATTAGTTAGTTCATATCTAAGGAGGTGTCTGCCCGTATCTTTCAAGAATTCACCATATTCCCAAGATTGTAAAAATTCTTTTTTTAGTGTCCAATCTTCTTTTTTTAATACTTCTTTTATCATACATTGTTATTTATTAATTCAACTATCAACTTAGCTTGAGTATACGTAATGTCTTTGTTAATTGGTAAATTTATAGATCTGGTAGCTAAATATTCAGCTTTGGGACAACTATTTTTTATATAACCAGTTCTTTCTATATCTAAATATTTATCATTGGGAGCAATCACTGAGTCATACCAGTTACCCAAGATAATTCTTTTTTTCTTAGCTAATTGAATCAAGTTTTTTGGATTATCTACCAAAATTGTATACCTCAAAAGAATTTCATCATTAGATATTTGGGGTTTTTGAATATTTTTGGCTACTAACATTTTGTCATATATTTCAGAAATTTCTTGTCGGTGTTTGTTCATTTGTTCCAATTTTTGCAATTGATTCAACAAAATTTTTGCCAAAGAATTCGGATATTTTGCTGGATAAAAATTTAATTTGTGGCAAGATTTTTCTTCTTTGTAAATTATTTTTCCTGTTATACCCATTTTTTGAGCCAAAGATAATCCTAGTTTTCCTAAATTGGCTACATCATAAAGAGCTTTACCAATATAAAAGATTGGGAAATTACAAAGATTTTGTAATATTGTTTTTGTGCTTGATTCTGGTAGTTTCTTATTTAACAACATTATTTTTTCGGCTATTTTGTCATTGTTGGTAATAAGTGCCCCACCTCGTGATGATGATATAACTTTGTCTGTACCAAAACTAAACATACCAATATCTCCCCAAGTTCCTATTAATTTGTCTTGGTATTTACCACCTATAGTATGAGCACAGTCTTCTATGACTATTAGATTATTTTCTTTGGCTATTTGTAATAAATTTTCTAAATCTGCAGCTTTGCCAAAAGTATGTTGAATAATTAATATTTTTGATTTTGGTGTTATTTTCTTTTTCAAATCTTCTACAGACATGTTTAAATCTTCGTTTATGTCTACATATACAGGTTTAGCTCCTGCCCAATTAATAGCATTACTAACAACAAGACAAGTATAGGCTTGAACTAAAACTTCATCACCATACTTTATATCTGTTGCTTCTATAGCTTTTTGTAAAGCAGTACGTCCACTATCAAAAGTAATCGCATATTTTACAGAAAAATAATTTTGTAACCAATTTTCAACTTGGATAATATTGTTACCTTTTTTTAGTTGAGACCATTTCCAGGGTAAAAATAAAAAAGACAAAGCAGTACTTACATCTTTTTTATAAATGTTAGGATGAAAACCTGTAAAAATCATAATTTTATTTAGCTAATTCTTGTCTTACGATATCAGGTATTCTGTTTTCTAATAAAATAACTGATTTTTTTTCTTTTTGATTTTTTATAAATTCTAATAAATCTTTGCTGTTTAGTTTTACCATAACTTTTGTATTGTATTTTGTCCCCACACCTTTTTTTAAGGGTTCTATGAAATCAGGAGCTGTAATGACTAATTCATCCGCTACAAAAGCCACTTCGCCACCAATTTGTTCATGTATATCATCACTTAGCTCGCCTAGTTCTATTATTCCTCTAGTAATGACTATTCTGGTATATTCATGAGAATAACCAGCTAACATATTTATAGCAACGCGAAAACCATCAGGATTGGAGTTGTAAGTATCATCAATTATAATAGCTTTACCATAATTATAAATATGCAAAGCATGTTTTGGATTTTCTATTTTTTTGACAGCTTCTTTTATTTCTTCAATAGAAAAACCTAAATAGTTAGCAACCAAAAGAGAAGGTGCTAAATTCAAAATATTATATTCGCCTGTAATTTTTGTTTGTATTTCGATTAAAATTTCTTTTCCATCAATTGTTTTTTTGAATTTACCAATTATGCCTATTTCATTACTTTTTATATCTTCAATTAGACATGTTGGTTGGTATTCTTCTTCAAAACCAAAAGTTAAAACTTTGGCTTTTATTTCATCTAAAAATTCTCGACAATACTTGTTGTCAGAATTTGTTACTGCCAAACCATTTTTTGGTAAAAATCTTAATAACTCATATTTTGCTTTTTGGATGTTTTCAATAGATCCAAACAAACTTAAGTGTTGAGGACTAATAGCAGTAAGTATGCCAATTTCAGGGTGGACAATATTGCAATGTTCTGTCAAATCACCCACATTATAAGCTCCCATTTCAACTATAAAAAAGTCAATATCTTTGAAGTTGTTTTGTAAAATAAATTTACTGATACCAAAATCTGTATTAATATTTTTTGGTGTGCAAATAACTTTGAATTTGTAAGCGAGTAACTGAGTAAGAATTTCTTTGGTACTAGTTTTACCATAACTACCAGTGATACCTATCACACGTAATTTTTTTAGTTTTTGCAATTTCTTTCTGGCCATTCTAGCAATATGATCTTTGACAAATTGAGAAGCAATATTGAGTAAATGTACTAAAATAGTAATAGTTACAAAACGCAAGAAACTAAAAGCAGCGATAGTCCTAATATCTTCTGTCTTTAGATAAAATGCAATTTCAATTAATACTGAAGAGAAAATTAACAAAATTATTTTCAAACTAAATTTTGGTTTCTTGATTGGTTTTTTGAGAATTATCTTTGCTAAAAAATATAAAAAGTCTAAAAAGTATATTAGAAAAACTGCCCACTCAATCACCAAAAAATAGCTTTGATTCCAAAAAAATACTACCAAAACAAGTGGCATTTTATAAATAAAATCATAACGGAAAATAATTCGTTTACCTTCAGAAGTGCGAAGTAAATCCAAGAATCTATCCCAACGATATTCTTTTAGTTGCCAAAAATAAGCAAATTGCAAATATTCATTGCTCATGCTTATTAGCCAAAGTAATATAATGGATAAATCTAAGAGATTCATATTACCTAATTAGAAAATGTTTTTATTATATTTAATAATTCTTCTTTTTTCCAAAGGTGTAAGCCATGTGTTCCTCCTTTTATAATTTCTAATTTTGCACCTACAATATTTTCAGCAATTTCTAATCCATCTTTGACAGAAACAAAAGTATCTTTGTCACCCCAGACAACTAGAGTTGGGATTTTTATTGTTGGCAAAAATTCACTGACATCTTCTTTGGTAATCTTGAGAAAAATTTCTCTTTTGATGCCAGTTGTTTTATTGTAATCCCCTGTTCCGGCTGATTTGTAAAGTAATTTACGCATAAAACCAGCAAATTTATTTAGCCCTGGTAAACTAAATACTATTTTACCACTTTTGGCAATAAATTTAAAGATTTCATTTCTAATACTTTCTGGTCTGCGATAAATAGCAGCTCCACTCAAAATAAGTTTATCAACAATATTTGGTTCGTGAGCAAGTAAATAAGTCGCAATTTGACCACCAAAACTATGTCCAAGTAAAATTGTTTCCTGATTTACTTGTTTTAGACTAATTATTTTGTCTTTGACAAACTGTGAGTACTCCTCCACACCCCAGATTGAGCTAGGACAAGGCTCATCACCAAAACAGGGTAGTTCTATCACTTCTACTTCAAAATCATTCTCTGCCAAAGATACAAAGTCAGACCAAGTTTGTCTTGATCCGTTCCAGCCGGGGATGATGAAAAGTTTTGTTTTTTGTTCCATAATATTTGTAACTCAGGACTTTAGTCCTGATTAAAAGTATTTCAAGGCTTTAGCCTTGAGTTACATGGCTTTTTTGATAATTGATACTAAATCAGCATTATCACCTATTTTTATATTTTCTAATTCTGACAATTCAATCCATTCTGGTTTTGAGTTAAATATAGTTTCCGTAGGCTCAAGATGTATTTCAGAGATTTCTTCAGAAATTATTTCACAAAGAAAAAACATTCTAATAGTCTGACAATTTTTACCAGATCCAGGTAGTTTAAAAAAACTATCAGTTACTTCTACTATATTTTTCATTTTAACTTGATAACCAGTTTCCTCTTTTATTTCACGTGAAATTGCATCTTTCAATTTTTCACCTATTTCTACTCCTCCACCTGGTAATGTATAACCAAAATCTTGTTTGAACATCAAAACTTTATTGTCTTTGACAATAATACCATAAACAGAAGGACGTAAATTTAAACTTGCTACATCCATTTCTATTTTGTTTCCATCCTTATCTTCTCCTGTAACAGTTTTATTCATATTATTTTTTAATACAATTTTTTACTATTTCAAGTAATTTACCATCGTCCCCTGCCATCTTGAGATTTTTAATTTCAGATAAATCTATCCATTCTTGAGTAAAATTTAGAATATTTTCAGACTCAGTTAATTTTATATCCTGAGGATTTTCAGAAATTATCTCGCATTTGTAAAATATCTTTATAGTATGACTGTATTTTTCTTTTACAGGTGATTTGACAAAAGCTGTCTGTATATCAAGTAAATCTCCTACTTCCACAGTATAGCCAGTTTCTTCTTTTAATTCTCTTATCAAAGTATCTATGTGATTTTCACCAAGATCAATTCCACCACCTGGCAAAAAATAACCATACTCACCAAACTTTGTCATTAATAATTGATTATCTTTAATTATGATAGCATAAATTGATGGTCTAAAATGTAAATCATCAACATTGATAATTATTTTTTCACCCGACATTGTTAATCCTTCAATTGTTTTCATAAAATAAATAACTACTTATTCTGCTTAACTTGCTTATTTTGCTGTTATCACTTCTTTCCCTACAAACTTCTGCAAAACCTTTGGTACTCTAATACTACCATCAGCTTGCTGATTGTTTTCAAGCACCGCAATTGGAAAACGACTTAATACTACAGCAGTACCATTTAGCGTATGCACAAATTCATTTTTTCCTTCATCATTTTTGTATTTGATATTTAGTCTTCTTGCTTGATAATCTGTACAATT
>Ga0208374_1000336_pt1 | contig 23407 bp, 17 predicted proteins | sample RifOxyC3_FD_184037 | JGI IMG/M metagenome (GOLD analysis project Ga0208374, IMG submission 184037) | Groundwater microbial communities from Rifle, Colorado - Rifle Oxygen_injection C3 (SPAdes) | ecosystem: Environmental > Aquatic > Deep subsurface > Groundwater | place: Rifle, Colorado, USA...
AAAAATGTTTTTTTTTGTTACAATAAGTATATCTTATTAAGATATTTATCTTAAGAACCCCGCCGATTGGGCGGGTAGGGATCCTTCACCTCTGCTTCGCCGTCTCAGGATTTAAAAAACTATGGATTTGAAAACAAAAATTACTAGATTAAATAGAATAGGTAAGACCCTTGAGAAAAGGCTGTCTCTTCTTGGAATTGTGACGGTAGAGGATTTGTTGTTTTACTTCCCTTTTCGCTATGAGGACTATAGTACAGTACTCGACATAGCAAAGCTCCAAAATGGTCAGGAAGTCACTATACGGGGCAAAATCGAGCTCCTAAACGCCAAGAGAAGCTCACGTCAGCGTAAGATTGTGACCGAAGCCCTTATTTCCGACGGAAGTGAACAATTACGTCTGGTTTGGTTTGGACAGCCTTATATTTCTAAGACCTTGCATGTTGGTGATGAACTTTATTTTTCTGGCAAAGTGAAGTCGGATATGTTTGGTTTGCAGATGGTTAGTCCAAGTTATGAGCGTGTGAGGAAAGAGGAAGGAGGAACGGGGAATGGTACAAATAAAATAAATACAGCTCGCATTTTGCCGATTTATTCATTGACAGCAGGTATAACCCAAAAACAACTACGTTTTCTCATGAGCCAGGTTGTTCATGTTATAGATGAAATTGTAGATTGGGTTCCAGAAGATGTCCGTGATGTGGCTGATGTTATGGAACTAAAAGAAGCTATCAGATCAATTCACTTTCCTGAAAACCAGGCTGAAATAAATCATGCTGAAAAAAGATTGAAATTTGATGAATTATTTATTTTACAACTTCGAGCTGAAATGCTTAGACAATCTATAAAAGTATCAAAAGCTCCAAAAATAAAATTTTCAGAAAAGGCTATACAAGATTTTGTTTCATCTTTATCATTTGAATTGACCAAAGATCAGAAAGTCGCAAGCTGGGAAATAATTCAAGATTTAGAAAAAGGTGTACCAATGAATAGATTACTTGAAGGCGACGTTGGTTCTGGAAAAACAGTAGTAGCTGCGATGGCGACACTCAATACTGTTTTGAATAATTATCAGGTGGCTATTATGGCGCCGACGGAAGTATTGGCAAAACAGCATTTTGAATCGTTTACTTCACTTTTGAGTGAACATGATATTAAAATTTGTTTGCTTACAAGATCAATGAGATTTATAAATAAAGATAAAGAAATAAATAGAGATAAAATAGAGATGAATGGAGATGATGAAGAAAAAGATATTTTATCTTTGAAACAATTGTCAGAGAAGATTATGAATGGGGAAGTAAATGTCATCATCGGTACTCATGCTTTGCTTTCAGACAAAATAAAATTCAAAGATTTAGCTTTGGTTATCGTCGATGAACAACATCGTTTCGGAGTGGAACAAAGAGCTTCGCTCATTCGCGGACAGACGCAGACAGAGGCAGACTCACGCGGAAATAATGACGTTGAAGTGGGTGATAAAGTTGAACTTTTGTATGAAGATTTGACTTATAGAATTAGAAAGTGTTTATTTGCTGTTAGAAAAAATTTGGGACTTGGACATAAAGAAATTTTGTATCAAAATGCATTGGAAGCAGAGTTCAAAAAAGAAAAACTTGCTTTTGAAAAAGAAAAAACCATGTCTGTAATGTATGAGGGTAAAAAAATTGGTGTTTATCGACCAGATTTTGTGGTTGAAGATAAAATAATAATAGAACTTAAAGCTTTGAAATTTATAGGAAAAAATGAAAAAACACAAGTATGGACTTATTTGAAAGGTTCTAATTATAAATTAGCTTTATTAGCAAATTTTTCACCAAGTGACGTAGAAATTGAACGTATTGTTTATGATGAAGCACGTGAAAACAAAAAGTCAGCGTCAAGTCAGCGTAAGTCAGCATTAGTTCCTCATTTTTTGAGTATGACCGCGACGCCTATACCACGTTCTTTTGCTTTGACTATTTATGGGGATCTTGATTTGTCTATCATCAAGCAAATGCCAAGCAATAGAAAAGTAATCAAGACAAGACTAGTTGATGATCACAATAGACAAAAGGCTTATGATTTTATTCGTGAGCAAGTAAAACAAAGAAGACAGGTTTTTGTGATTTGTCCTCTGATTGAACAAAAAGAAAAAGATGAAAACGAAATAGAAATAATAAATTATAATTTTACAGGTTCACAAGAAAAGAAGTCAGTCTTGGCAGAATTCGAAAAACTTAGCAAACAGATTTTTCCAGATCTCAAAGTAGATTATTTGCATGGCAAAATGCCCGCCCAAGGCGGGTCCGCCTCGGGCGGAAAGCGTTCCAAAGATTCTGTTATGAACGATTTTAAAGATGGCAAAATAGATATTCTTGTTTCCACTTCTGTCGTCGAAGTCGGGGTAAATATTCCCAATGCTAGTGTGATGATGATAGAAGGTGCCGAAAATTTTGGATTAGCTCAGCTTCATCAATTTCGTGGACGTGTAGGAAGAAGTGTCTATCAATCTTATTGTTTTCTTTTTACTACCAAGAGTTCATCTAAGAGTAAAGAGCGTTTAGAGTTTTTTGAAAAAACTCATGATGGTTTTGCTCTCGCAGAATATGATTTGGAGGTGCGTGGACCAGGGGCCGTCTATGGTACCTCACAAAGTGGTATGATGAATTTGAAAATAGCGACTATGCGTGACAACGATATTATCAAGCTCGCTCGTGATGTGGCTCGAGGTATGGATTTCAAAAAATATCCAAGTTTGAAGAAAAAAATAGGGGAATGGGAGAAGTCTGTACACCTAGAATAAACACTAATTTTAGCTAAAATTAAGACTTTTTAAGTAGTAAATTTATTTTTGTAAAGTCAATTATCCAGTCTGGACCCTTGACTTTTTTTGTTTTTTGTGCTATTATATTGACATTCATGACCGGTGAAAACCCGGCAAAAGGAGTCTGCGTGAATAACCGCTTCAAGAACTCTTCTGCCCATCCGGGGCATATGATGATGGATTCTGATATCCGTAAGCCGGTGGTGGATACCGCCCCGCGCTTCGGCTTGAAGAATCATCTCATCAAGATCAATGAGAACTGCTATGAGGTGGGAGCTACTCAGCTCACGCGTCGGCAGTGCATTCAGCGTGGCCTCATCTCGAATGAGCCACTCTCGTTCCGGAGTCGCCCTCTGAACTAGAGGGCAATCCGTTCATGAAACTGCGTCGTTCTTTTTTGGTCATCCTCGCGACCATCAAGAACGACGCAGTCCTTCCAAAAATAAAACCCCACGTTAAGTGGGGATTTTTTATTTTATTATTTATTCCTTTCCCTGGTAGGGTGTAGTGTACAGTAATTTTAATTAGAATTAAATAAATTACGCACAACTTTGTGAAGATTTGCTATAGGTCGAGTGTTACACCTTTTTTGCTAAAATTTAAACGTCATCCCGAGCGACTGAAAGGAGTCGAGGGATTCTTTTGTTATCTAAATATTACAATAAATAAAGGGGATTTCTCGACTTTGTTTATTCGTTCCTCGTTCACTCCGTTCGAAATGATGATTTAATTTCAATCTTAAAAGATATGCACTATCACTGGTAGTGGAAGCTATGAGAACTTACTAATAAATTTTATTTTTTAAGTTTGTCTAATAAGTTCGGCAATATTTTTTACATCAATAATTTTTATATCAGTCTTGTTTTTATTTTTCCCCAAATGGGTGATGACACGTTTCATACCTAGTCCATGACTTTCTTTTATTCTTTTTTCTAACTGTGCAATACTTCTGACTTCACCACCAAGACCTACTTCTCCAAAAACGACTAAGTCTTTACCAAGTTCTTTGTCTTTAAACGAGCTGGCAATTGCCAGACAAACGGCCAAGTCAGCTGCGGGTTCGTTGGCTCTGATTCCTCCTACAACATTGATATGAATATCATATTGTCCAAGATTTAGGCCTGCACGTTTTTGGAGTACTGCTGTGAGGACATGAAGTCTATTCAAGTCAAAACCACTGGCTTTGCGGACTGGGAAACCAAAACTAGTTTTGTTGACTAGGGCTTGAATTTCAATAAGCATTGGTCGTGTGCCTTCCATCAGACAGGTGATGACACTTCCTGGTGCACTGTCTTCACGTTCTTCGAGGAAACAGGCTGAAGGATTTTTGACTGCTTGCAAACCTAGTTCATTCATCTCGAAAATACCAACTTCGTCTGTCGCCCCAAAACGATTTTTTACCGTGCGAAGAATTCTGTAAGTATGATGTCTGTCACCTTCTAGATAAAGTACTGTATCGACCATGTGTTCGAGTGTACGTGGACCAGCGACAGTGCCTTCTTTGGTGACGTGACCAATGATTATAATTGTGGTGTTGCTTGCTTTGGCAACTTCGAGTAGCTTGGCAGTACAAGCTCTGATTTGATTGATATTTCCTGGTTCTCCTTCGACTTCTTCGGAATAGATTGTTTGGATACTGTCGATAATAACTAAGGTTGGTTTGGCTTGTTCAATTGTCGCGCAAATTGTTTCTATATTTGTTTCGTTGGCGAGGAAAAGTTTGTCAGATTTTATATTTAGTCTATCAGCACGCATCTTGATTTGCTCGACGGATTCTTCACCAGAAATATAGATAGTAGGGGAGATGAGTGAAGCCAATTGGATAGAGATTGTGGACTTACCGATACCAGGTTCACCACCAAGCAAGACGAGGCTACCTGGGACAAAACCAGCATTTTTACCTACGGTATCACTACTACCAAGGACTCTGTCTAGTTCGGATATTTTGGTACTTATTCTTTGTAATTCTTGTTTATTGATTTGGTTTAGGCTTTTTATTTCGGTCGCTTTATAATTCAATTTTGTTTTTTCTTTTTTTTCAAGAGTTTTTTCTTGTTCTGTTATTGTTCCCCATTGTCCACATTCAAGACAACGTCCAGACCATTTGGTAAATTGGGCGTCGCATTTGGAGCAAGTGAAGAGAGTGGTTGGTTTTGACATATTTTTTATAAGCCTGGAGGAGTATATATGAAGTTGAATTCTTTTGCTGAGTTTCTTTCATTTGTTCTTATTGCCCAAAATTGTATACCAGTACAACCTTTTTGGGAGTTTGTACCAGTAACTAAAGATCCATAAAATCTGGCTCCTTCTGCTGTTTCTGCTGCTGTTGCGTATCTACCTGTTATAGGGGCTTCTGATGGAATAAGAGAACAACCACTACAATTTTTGGTATTATCTTCAGGGATTATACTAAATATAACAGGAATAAGTCTTCCATCTACTTTTTCTAGTGCTGGGCATGTATTTCCTGTTGCTTGATTTACTTTTTTATAAGCTTCCTCTTTTGCACTAGAATCAAATATTGCATTATTTCCCAAAGATATACCGGCATGTATGACATATTTACCAGATGTCATCATTGCCAATCCTATGGGCAAATTTTTATAATTATCTTTTGTTACTTCAGTTTCTTTCCAACCTAAATCTTTGGCTTTTTTACTTAAAGAAGGGGCACTTCCTGTATTACCTATACTACAACCTATATAATTTAGAAAATGACTAGCTGTATAGGCACAATGACATGAACCAACACAAACATGTTGTTCATCTAATTTTTGTGCTGTATATTGAAATGCCTCGGCGGAGCATTTTACAATATTATTTGGTAATTCTCCTATAAGGTATGGAATAGGGTTAGAATTAGAACTAAATCTGGCAGGTGTTTTACCGACAGCAGCAACGGCTTGTCCTGTTGGTGTTTTTTCTGTACTTTGAGTTAATTTATCTGCTTTTGCCATACCGTTTGTAGAGTTTGCCACAGTATCTGGTACATCTTCATTTTGTACAGGGAATGGTTCGCCTTTTACTAATATTACTTTTACGTTTCTCAAATTAACTAACTCAGGATTGACTGCGTATAGTATAGTATAGGAAGTTGCCGCAATTACTAGACCAAGGACACTCATGACTATTCTTTTTTTGGCAGAGTTTGTCATGTCACTACTGCCACCACTGGTGATAAGAGTGACCCCTCCAATTATAATACCGATGACGGCGGCAAGAGATAGGATAATCATGCCATATTTATATATCGCAGAAATATATTCACCAAGAAAAGGCATGTTTAACCAGGAAGTACCTGTTTCATCTACACTGCTCATTTTGCTTAAGTCTACTTCTGAAAAATTTAAACCAGGGATAGGAATTTTTGGTTGTGGCTTTTGTATGATATTGGCCAAATCATTTTGAAAACTAGCAGCAAGACCTTCGGGTTCTAGTACATCTGATAGTGTGATATCTCTGTAACTAACATTTGTAGCTAGTATAGTATTTCCTGTTTTATCATTTTTACAATAACTCAAGTCATTGTTGTCATCTCCTTCGCATCTCCAATCGTTGGTTTCTCCTCCATAAGCAACACTACAATCTTTAGATTCATTACAAGTGCAATAATATTTAGTTTCTCCATTTGAGTAAGTTTCATCACTTTTTTCGCAATTTTTTGTAAGACAGGTATCATCTTCATCTGGACATAGTTCTCCAATTCTTAGTTTATCGTTTATTGGATAAAATACTTCAGAATTATTTGTATTGGGGAGTGTACTACCATTGGCATAAGTAGAATTACTTTTTACACAAAAATCATTTCCTCTTGTTAAAGGATCTTTTTCTTCATCAAAACAAATCCAGTCTGAGGCACTGCCACTTTGTAAACCTGCGGCACAAGAGGCTCCGTCTGAACAATCACAAACATGATCTTCACAGTCATCACTAAGACATTGTTCATTGGAAGTACAAAATTCACCATTTTTTTTGGTGGCGGCAGCTTCTGTAGTGAGTGGTATAAGTAAAAATATTGCTAAAGAAAAAAGGAAATATATTTTTTTCATATTATTGATTTAGACCCAAAATTTCCTCCCAACCATATTCGGAAGTTGGGTTACTAATTTGTTTGTTATTGATGAAAAAAGCGGGGACAGATTGGATACTCAGTATTTGAGCTATTTGTTTTGTATTTTCGATATAGCTTGTAGTTTCTTCAGCACTCAGACATTTGTCTAATTTTTTTTGGTCCAATTTTATTTCTTCAGCAATAGTCTGAAGAGTAGTATCTGATAAGTTGTCTATATTTGCAAAAGCATAATCTTTGAATTCAGAAAATTTCTTTTGAGCTTCGGCACAATAACCATATTTTTGAGCTTCAAGGGACGGATAAGGATATACAGCCACAGGTAGTCCTTTCCAAATTATTTTAAATTTGTTTGGATATTTTTTTTGTAAGTTTTCTAAATATTCGTTGTGTTGTTTACAAGATGCACAGGCAAAATCTTCGAAAGCGATAAGGGTATTTGCAGCTTTACTATTTCCTATTATAGGATCTTGTGTAGAAAGAGGTATTGTGAATTCACTAGTAGTTTCTTTTAATTTTGGAAAAAGAGGTTGGTAATTTACAATTTGTATAAAAAAAGCTAAGCCAACTATGATTAGTGCTGGTAGAAAAATTGCAAGCATTTTTTTTGTAGATAACATATTTATTATTTTATTGGGATATCAAAAATACCTGTTTGATTTGTATCTGTGAAATAAAGGGTCGTACCATCGTCACTTATGTTCATAGTATTTATATTGTGAGTACCATCTGTTGGGATAAGAGTTTTGATACCTGTCTGTGTGTCTATCTTGTATATTTCATCTGGAATTTCGTTGTTTATTTCAGGAGCAAAGCCGGCACCTGTTTCTATACTTGTTGGAACACCACAGTAAATAAAACGGCTATCTTCCATAGTACATTTGGAAGCCCAGGTATTTATATTTAAGTTTTTTCTATTGTTACCCATAGTATCTGGTGTGGCATCTATTATCCAAAGTTGTGGTTTGTAGTCGCTTTGGCTACTATAGACACTATGTAATAATTTACTTCCATCATTAGACCATTCAAATTCAAGACCACGACCCTCTACTTCTAGGCCTTTGTAATTTTCATGATTTAGACCTATTGCTAAAATTTGTTGTCTATCAGAACCCATTGCTTCTCCTGTGGCAGAGAATGCAAGTACTTGTCTATTTGGTGACCAATCTACGATTACTTTGTCAGCATTTTCTCCTAGAGGTTCTATTAGTTTTATATTTTTTCCTGTAGGATCAGATGTTATTAACCAGCGATTGTCTGGATCTATGCCAATACTTTCGGCTGCAATTTGTGAACCATCTTTGGCAAAAGAAAAATCTTGCCAATGTTGTGGTAGAGTGACTTGTTCTCCTGTTTTAAAGTTGTAGTATATGTTGGCTCCATCAGGATATTCTATAATAGAAACATCTGTTTGGGCAGACCAAGTGACATTGGCTACTCCAAAAAATACGGTATTACTCATTGGGATAATGGTACCATCTGAAGAAATTTTATAAAATTTACCATCTTGTTTATTGTAGAATCTCAAACCATTGCCGGAAGCAGGGGAGATATCCATGATATCTAATTCAGTTAGTTTGTTTACCAAGTTTTTGGCTTGAGTAGTTTCAAAACGAGAATTCAATAAATCTTGTAGAGTTTGGACATTGTTTATATTGTTATTATTATTGTTTTGTGTATTGTCGGTTACATTGGTTACATTGTTACTTGTGCCATTGTTACCGCTTACATTTGGAAAAGTATTCTCAGTAGTACCTGTATTGTCAACGGGTACATTGGTATTGATATTTGGGGATTTTTTGAAGAAAACAAAATAAATTGCAAAACCTAGCAATATACAAACTGTAATAAAAATTATTATGAGTAGAATACGTTTTTTGTCCATATGTTTTTTATAATTATTGATTATTTTGGGTTGGATTTCTTTGGAAGAGTCCTTGATGTTCTAGTTGTCTCTTTAACATGTAGTTTCTTCTTTGTTCGTTGCTAAGTTTTTTAATTTCAGTTTTTACTTTTTTAATTTCTTCTTCTAATTTTTTAATTTCTTCTTCTAATTTTTTTATCTTTTTTTTCAAAGTACTGATAAGTATTTTTAGAGATTTATTTATTGCTGATAAAATTCTATTTATAAATAATATAATTGTTCCAATGATACTTAGGATAATAGTTATGGTAAAAAACCATCCAATGGCATCGAGAAAGATTGTTAGTATCGTAAGTGCTAATGAGGCTAGTCTTGTTGTTAACAACAAGGCCTGTAAAGGTTTTAGTTCTAGATTTTTTAATTTTTTTTCTTTTTCTTTTTTGCTTATACTTTTTTCAAGTTCTTTTATATTTTTTTCCAATTGTTTTAGCTTTTTATTAATTTCTCTTATTTTTCTGAAATTTCTAAGTTTATTAAAAGCTTGGGTTCCTCGATTTCTTTCTTTTGGTTCTTTTTGTTCTTCTTCCTCTTCTCCATTATTTTCACCTTCATTTTCACTAGAGTTTTTTTCATCATTTGGATTATCTTCGTCTGGTTTTTTATCTGCTTCTTTTTGCTCTTCTTCATTATTTGCATCTTTATTTTCAGTATTTTCTTTTTCTGGATTATTTTTTTTATTTCCACCTTCATTAGACTTTTCTTCATCATTAGGATTGTCTTCGTTGGGTTTTTTCTCTTCATGTTTTTCTTTGTCTTCATTGTCAGGTTCAGTATTATCTGTATTTGGCAAAGATTGTCCTTGTTGAGGTGTAGAAGGTGGTACAACTGGTGCCTCCTTTAGACCTAGATTTTTTATTTCATCTTCTGTTGGGCCTTCATTTTCCAATTTTTCGGGTTGTTCGTAAGGATCTTGTCTGTTATCTGTTTTTTGGGAAGGTGGTGCTTTTAGTACAGGTCTCTTTGTCGGTGCTTGATCATCATTTTGGACAAATTCGTTATCATTGGCTGGTTCTAAGTCTATTTCATCGATATCTTCTGCTATTCCGTCATCATTGGCAGCTTCTTTTTTTAGAGCATTTTTTAATAATTCATTTATTTTTTCTTGTTTTTCTGGATTATTTATTATTTCTTTTATTTTATCACTTACTTTTCTTTTGTTTTCTTGACTCAATGGCAAAGCTATCACATTGTCCAACTGGCGTGATAATTCATCATTAAACTCTGGAGATTCCAATTGTTCTGCCAAGTTATTTGCCATATTTTGTTAGTATCTTTTTCTTTAGATTAGATAATTGGTAGCTATTTTTTAAATATAGATTCATTTCTTCTTCTACAATGAAATCTGGTATGTCACCATAAAGTTCTTGGTGTTCTTTTAGTTTGAAACTTGTTTTTTGAGCTATCAATCTGGATAGTTGTTGGAAAATTCTGACTATTTCACTTGATGAGAGTGTTTGGTATTCTTTTTTTAGTTTATTTTTATAAAATTCTATAGATTCATCAAATTGTTTTTGGGTATGAAAATTTTTCATACCGCGTATGGTCTGATTGTTTTTTTGGAAAGCATCCAATCTTTTCTGTTCTTCCTCCGTGAGATTCATAAGAATTAAATTAGTTTATAATTCTTGTCATATGTTAGAGTATAATTGTTTTTTTTGTTTTTCTTTTTTAAATTATCAATCAAAAGATCTTGAACTATTTCAGCTACTTCATTTGATACATTGCGTGCTCCATAGTCTTCATATTTTATTTTTTCGACTAGCTTATCTATGGCTTTTTCATCAGACACTATACTTATTTTTTGTGTATTTTGTAAGTGTTTGGAAATTTCTGCAATTTGTCTTTTTGTTATTTGGCTTACATCAGATTTGGATAGGGCATTGAATGTCACAATGCTAGATATTCTACTGAGTATTGCTTCATCCATTTGTTCTTTTAGTTTGCTATGAATTTGTTTTTCTAGATTGCTTTGTTTTTCTTTTTCTACTTCGCCAAAGCCAAAGTTTTGTTTTTTATAGAGCTCTGAACCAACATTAGTCGTCATAATGATGACGCTATGATTTAGTTTTATTTTTTTACCTTGGTTGTCTGTAAGTGTGCCTTCATCTAGCATTTGTAAAAGTAATTTTGTTACATCTTTGTGAGCTTTATCTATTTCATCAAGTAAAATAACAGAGTATGGTCTTTTTTTGAGTTGTTCCATGAAAGGATTTCTATCTTTGTAGCCAATATAGCCAGCAGGGGAGCCAAGGAGTTTTGAGACGCTGTGTCCTTCGGAGAATTCACTCATGTCTAGTTTGATCAAAGATTTTTCATCATGATACAGCTCTTCGGCTAACTTTTTGGCTAGTTCAGTTTTTCCTACACCACTAGGACCTACTAGGAGTAGGGAAGCAAATGGTTTGTTCTTGTGTAAGCCTAAATTAGCACTTTTGAGAGTACGTACAATTTTTTTTACAGATTCTTTTTGTCCAACAATTTTTTCATTTAAGTTTTTTTCTAGACTATCTAATATTTCCCATTCATTTTTTTCTAAAATACTTTTGTTTATATTCATCTTTTGGCTGACGACATGACGAATGTTGTCAGGAGAGACTTTTGGTACTGGTAAATTTTTATTTCTAGAAGTTTTTATTTTTTCAATTTGTTTTTCTAATTTTTCAATTTGTTTTTTGAGACTAATAGCTTGTTTTAATTTTTCTTCTGCAATAGCTATGTTTTTTTCTTCTATCATTTCATCAAGTTTTTGTTCCAAAGCAGAAATTTGCAAGTCTTCTTTGCCTATTTTTTGTCTAGCACGTACATAACCTGAAGCTTCATCTATCAAGTCGATAGATTTGTCTGGTTGGAAGTTGTCATGGATATAACGGTTACTTAGTGTTACAGCTTCTTCTATTGTTTTTGTGCTGATACTTACGTGATGGAAGCTTTCGTAATATTTTTTTAGGCCTTGCAAGATTTGTAAAGTTTCATCAAAGGTTGGTTCTTCTACGTCTATCTTTTGGAAGCGACGTTCAAGAGCTGGATCTTGGCTAATATATTTTTTATATTCATCATAAGTAGTTGCTCCGATACAGTGTAGGCGTCCACGGGCTAGTGCTGGTTTCAAGATATTGGCGGCATCCATAGTTCCTTGGTTGGAGCCTGCTCCAATGATATTGTGAAGTTCATCAATAAACAAAATATAGTTTTGGTTGCGACTACATTCATCGACTATTTGTTTTAGTCTGGCTTCAAATTCACCACGGTAAATTGTTCCGGCAACTAAAAGGGTCAAATCTAAAGAAAGTATTTGTTTTTTCTTCAAAATATCAGGGACTTTACCTTCGGCTATTTTTTTGGCTAAGCCTTCTACAATAGCAGTCTTACCTACACCTGGTTCTCCGACAAGGATAGGATTGTTTTTGGTACGTCTGGCCAAAATATTTATTATTCTATCTATCTCATTATCACGACCTATTACTTCATCAATATTGGCTTGTTCAGCTTTGGAGGTAAGATTTGTCGTAAACTGGACAACTGCACTCATGTTTTTTTTCATTTTTTGTGGGGTCTGCATAGGTGGAGATGGCATCATAGGAGATAGTTCTTCTGTTATATTTTCATCAATATTGTCTAGAAACTCTTCCTCTTCTTTACTAAGATTAGAAAATCTAGAATCATTTTGGAAAACTATTTGTAATTGTTCTTTTATAAATTTGATATCAATTTTTAGAGAATTGAAGATTTCTTTTATTTCACTATTTTTCGAATAGACAAGAGCATAAAGTAGGTGTTCGGTACCTATGTAGGAATGTTTGTTGTCGTGTGCAACTATAAGAGCTTTTTCAATGATTTGTCTAGATTTTGGACTGAGTTCAGGGATTTTGTTTGATGTCAAGCTTCTTTCTTCTTTTTTCAAATTACCAAATACTTGTTTTGTCAGTTTTTCTTCCAAATTGAATTTACGTAAAATCTCTGCTCCGACACAACCTTTTTCTTCTACAAGTGAATAAAAAAGATCTAGTGGTTCAACCATGTCTGATTTTTTGAAAGTAGCTAGAGAAATAGATTTTGCAATAACTTTTTTGAGATGGGTAGAAAAGTTGTCTATAAGTTTTTGAGCGTCCATACTTAAAAATGCTTGAAACCTGCCTGCCGGCAGGCTGTGGCCTGAAAAGCTCGAAAGGCTTGAGAGGCTTTTGTATTACTTTAAAATAGACCTTTTTCTTAAGTTTTTTAATAAAATAAAAAAGGCCTTTTTGGCTTTTTTGGCTTTTCGAGCCTTTTCAAGCCTTTACTTCAATTCTTTCTTATTATATACTAATTTACACTTATTATCAAATAATTTTAACCTAATTTTTAGCTTTATGTCTATTCCAGAACATATCTTCAAATCTTATGATGTGAGGGGCCTTGTAGAAGGGGAATTATCTACCGATTTGGCTTATAGAATTGGTCGAGCTTTTGCTGTATTTTTGCGTACAAATAATTTTATTAAAGAAGACCAAAAAGTGGTTTCTGGTCGTGATATGCGTCTTACAAGTCCTGATTTTCAGAAGGAAGTTGTCCGAGGTTTAAATGATGAGGGAGTAGATGTTGTCAATATTGGTCTTTCTTCTACGCCTTTTTTCAATTTTGCTTGTGTTAGTTTCCCAAATTATGTTGGTGGCATTATGATTACAGCTAGCCATAATCCTGCAGAATATAATGGTTTCAAGTTTACATTGTCTAGTGGTTTGTCTGTTGGTAAAGAAAGTGGTTTGATGGATATAAAAGATTTGGTTTTCAAAAATGAGTTTGTTGATTCTCGAAAAAAAGGGGATGTAGAAAATATTGATATTTTTGAAGATTATAAAAATAAAGTATTTTCTTTTGTTGATAAAGAAAAAATAAAAAAATTCAAGATTGTGGTAGACGCTGGTAATGGTATGGCCAAAGTAACCTTGCCTAGGATTTTGTCAGAGTTGCCTGTCGAAGTAGAATATCTATATCTGGAACCAGACGGAACTTTTCCTAATCATGAAGCTAACCCTTTGAAAACTGAGACTTTAGTTGATTTGCAAAAGAAAGTTTTGGAGATAGGGGCTGACTTTGGCTTTGCTCTTGATGGTGATGCTGATAGAGTTGGGTTGGTGGATGATAAAGGTCAGGTAGTTCCTGCTTCTTTTGTTGGAGCACTTTTGGGACTTGAAATTTTGAAAAAACATCATAAGTCACTTATGTTATGTGATTTACGTTCTAGTAAAATGGTTCAAGATATTTGGAAAAAATCTGGTGCTAGTGTAGATTTGTCTATGGTGGGTACTGCGAATATCAAGAAACAAATGCAAGAGAGTAAGGCTAGTTTTGCTAGTGAATTATCTATGCATTTTTATTATGCAGATTTATCAAATGTAGAAAACACTGATTTGTCTTTGTTATATATTTTACAAATGCTTTCAGAAAGAGCTGAAAAATTGAGTGATGTTTGGCATAATATGCAGACTTATTATCATTCAGGTGAGATAAACTTCGAAGTAAAGGATAAAGAAAAAGTATTGAATGGTTTGAAAGAAAAGTATGGCAATGCAGAAAAGATGTTAGAATTAGATGGTTTTAGTTTTTATTTTTCAGATTTTTGGTTCAATGTTAGACAAAGTAATACTGAACCTGTATTGAGGTTGAATCTTGAAGCTGATACTGAAGATATTATGAAAGAAAAATTGTTAGAAGTGAGTGAATTTATACAAAGTTAAAATAAAATTATATTAGAAAATGACTTGTAAAAAGGTTTCTTTCATTATTTCAAATAAATTTTTCGGCACTATGTTTAACATCGAGTATTAGATTGAGTGAAGAATGAATTACTCATTTTTTTCTCTTAAAAAGATGAACGCCCCGACACCGGAAAATCGGGCGGGGCGTGTTGGGCGACTAGCAGTTGTTCAAAGTCGCGTAGATGGCTTCTTGTGCCGCTTGGTGAGGGGCTCCTTCGAGGTAGACAACTGGCGTTGTTCCAGTCACCACTCCCAGGAGTTGTGCGAGCGACATGCAGACTTCCGGCGTGAAGATGTGAACGTCTTTTGGGCGAACTCGGATCATGATTTCGAGGTCCATTCCCCTTCTGATTCGTGCGAAATTCGCATATTCTTGATCGCTGACCATTCCCTCGATGATGGCCCAGAACCAGGCCGTTTGCTTTTCATCAAAATTTGCATAAGGAGACATGTCGATACACCTCCATGTGTAGTTTTTTCGACATTAAAGAGTATCATATTGCATCACTTTTGTCAAGGTAATGATGAAGAAAAAAAATTAAAAAATCTTAGGGGTATTTATTTAGAGTCTTTTTTTATCTTTACAAAATTAATTATTTTTGTATAATATTACAATCTGTTTATTTGGTAATTGTAGACAAATTTTTATCTATAGTTATCACGTAAAGATTAGGAGGGAGCGTGGAAGAACAACCTGTACAGGTAAATGAGGAAGAAGTCGTAAAGCCTAAAGACCCAGAGGCTCTTTTGGAGAGAGATCTCTCTCCGTTTGTGCCACTCTACATGAGGGGGAAGCGTGATCCTTATAAGAAACTCTACAAGTTGAATCCTGTTGAGTAGAGAACAGGGTATTTCTTTGTGGTCAGCATGTACAATGGACATGCTGACCTTCTCTTTAATTTAAAAACAGCTTTGAATAAGCTGTTTTTATTTTATTCTTCTAACCAATCTATAGATCCTGTTATTTCTATATTAGGGTAACTTTGTATATAAGGTGGTTTATAGTTTTCTTCGTAGACATATAATTCTAGATTACCGGTACGTGCATTAATAGAATATCCTGCGATGTTAGGGTCTTTTTTTAGTTGTTGTAAAAGTAAAGTGCCATATTTGTTTTTTATTTTATCATCAGTAATACTAATTTCAATTTCTTTTAGTGGACCTATTTTTTCGGCATAAAATTTTCCAAGATCTGGTTCTGTGGTTTTTGCTTCTTTTGGACTTTTTATAGATTCGTTTGGTGGTAAATATGTTATTTCTATCATATTTTTTAAAATTATTAATTTATTTTTTAAGTTTTATTTTCCTTTTTATTCATTCTATTTCCAATTCCAAACCATCACTCGTCATCTTATATCCTTTTACTTTCAAATGCCCATGATGAATATCGTCATGGCATTTTTTACAAAGTGGAATAAGATTGTATTTGTGATCTTTGTGGAAGTGACCAATATTACCATTTTTGTCAGCAATTTGTTGGGGAGAAATGTGATGGACATCATCTACCTTTTCTTTGCAAATACTACAGTTGGTGACAAAAAGTTTTTTGTTGTAAATACTAGTTTTCTTTTTGGTAAGTAGTTCAATATCATCATAATCATGCGATAATTCTTTGCGAATATTGACAGCCATTTCCAAGAATTTTTCATCCATATGCAATGATTGCGCAAATTCTAGACCATAGACACTACTACCAGAACCAGTTTGTAAAATTCTGTCAAAAATAAGTTTGTCATTCTCTCTATCATAGCGAACTGACAAATGCACACTGGCTAGATTTTTTAGATTTTGTACCAAATTTAAATTATGTAAACTATGTAAGTGGGTAGTAAAAATAAACAAACTTTTTATTTCAATTAGTCTTTTGATAGTTGCTGCGACAATTGCCAACGCTGACAAATTTTCGGTACCATGACTAATTTCATCTCCCAAAACTAGACTGCGCTCTGTTGCACGGTTGAAAATATTTTTTAGTTCCAGCATTTCAACAGCAAAAGAAGAGAGTCCTTTGCTAAAATTATCTTGGGCGACAATGCGCGTAAAAATTTCAGTAAATATGGTGAAGCGCATTTTTTCGGCTGGAACAAATAATCCACTTTGTGCCAAAAGTATAGTCACGCCAACGCTTTTCATAAGTGAAGATTTTCCACTAGAGTTGATGCCATAAAGCAAAATTCCCAAAATATCATCATTTAATTGCTCGGCAATAACTGTTTTTTTGGCATCTTCACTCAAATGATTTTTGGCACCAAGGACGACGTCATTTGGCACATAGATACCATTTTCTTCGCGAGCTTCTACGAGTAAATGACGAACTTGTTTCAATTCTACATATTGTTCATCTGTAGAAATGATCTCTGGTCTTTTTAGATTCAAATTTAGACTAGCTTTCAAATTGGAGATAGCGACATCAAGACAACTTAACTCAAAAATAAGTACGGACAACAATTGAGTGTATTTGTTATCCAATTGTTCTAATTCTTTTTTGAAAAGTTCTTTGACGATAGCTGTTATTTTGTTTTGCAAAAGGACGATACTTTCGGAATAATTTTCTATCAAGTCAGAAGTTATTTTGACATTGCCTGTTTGGATTTTTATTTGTAAGCTTTTTCCTGGATAGATTTCATTGTCTAAAATAATATCAGTTTCTTTGATACTATCTTCTATCAAATAATAGCGACTTTTGGTAATAGAAATGTAGTGTCCTTCTTTATCTAATTGTTTGATTATCACAAAATCATTTTCATCTTTGCCGGTTTTTTCTTTTATCAAATTAGCGATGTGAAGACGAATATTTTCTAGATTTTTTTCTAGTAAATTTTTTTTGATAATCAGTTCATCTAGTTCGACTGAAAAACCTGTTTTGAAAATGGTGTCAGTGATATCTTTGCTAGCTACTTGGCAAGTAGTCTCCAAAGCAAAAGTATGCTCCAAATAAAGTAAAGCATTTTCTATATTATTATTTTCCAAAAATAAATTTATTTTTAGTTTTTCTTTTCTTTCGGATTTTGCTGACAGTATCTCAATAATATTTTTGGATGCTTGTAAAGAATCATAAAGAAAATTGATTTCAAAAGGATGCAAACGACCGATTTGTAAACGTCTTTTTATTCTTTCCAAATCATAAACACTACGTAATTCTTGTTCTACTTTTAGATAATATTCTTGCAAGTTTTCTGACAAATCATAACGGGAATTTAGTTCATCTTTGTCAATAATAGGACTCAAAAGGCGTTCTTGCAAAAGTCTTTTGCCCATGCTAGTCATCGTATAATCTATTAGAGACAAAATTGTTTCTTTGTTTTTGTCAGAAGAAAAAATATTTAGTTGTTCAAGTGGATTGTTGCCGAGATAAAGATATTTGTTGCTATTCAAGTGTTCTGGTTTGTTTAGTTTTTGAATTACCAAATAATCATGCTCAATTATGAACTCTAACAAAATGGCAAGACTTTCGGAGGCCAAAGCTTTTTTTTCTAAATCCAAAAATTCAATAGGGGAGAGAAAAGATTTTATTAAATAAGTTTGTTTGAAAAGTTCGTTTTGGTAATCTATGTTTAATCTTTTTTGGTTGTGGTGAATTTGAATTTCATCTAACTCCAAATAGTGTTCTAAATATTTTTCATCTATTTCGTCGTTGGCATAATTGATAATAATTTCGGTAGTGCGATGACTTTTTAAAAGTGAAAATACATGATCCAAAGCATAAGTTTTGTCTTCACGTGTACTATTTATTTCCAAAATGTAAGACTTGCCAGTAGCAATATCTACTGCTGTATAACCAATACTATAGATACCTTTGTTTTCATCAATGTTTAAAGAAGTGATAAAATTGTCTTCGTTGTTTTGACAAAAATCAAAATTAATACCAGGTGAAAGTATGGTGTCTAAGTAGCGGGTGACATTGGGAGGAGTACCTTTTTGTCTAATTATGACAATGGTATATTTGTTTTCGCGAGTAATTTTTTGGATGTATCTATCAAAAGTAGCAGAAGGGAAGCCTGCCATGAGAGTATTTTTGCGGTTGTTTTCTTTGATAGCTTTGTTTTTTCTTGTTAATTGCAAATTCAAAATTTCTGCAACTTCTTTTGGGTTACCAATTTTTTCTTGCTCATTGTCCACGCCATAGACTTCGAAAAAAGATCCTACTTCCATAAGTACTACCGTGTTTTCACCATATTTTTTGCTAAATTCTTCGTGCAAATCCAAATAAACCTCCATAAGAGATTTGTCTGAGTTGTTTAGTATTTTGTTTATTTCTGAGCGTTCGAGGACCATAGAGTTCACTGTCATCCTGAGTCGAGAATACGACGAAGGATCTTTCTGTAATAAAAATGTATTTAATTAAAAAATCATTTAAAACGTAAAAAACATCTTAATTTCACGACAGGGTTAATTTTATCAAATATATGGTAGTTTGGGCAAGTCATTTTTGTTTGTAACTAAAAAGACGCTTGGTTGGCGTCTTTTTGTATAAAATAAAATTATTTATTAACTTTTTTATAATAGCCACATTTTTGAATTAATCTTTTAGGTGTTTTTCTATATCATCTATTAGTCTTTGCAAAAATTCTTCTGTTCTTGTAAGAGTTAATCCTAATGTTGGGAATGTTAACTTGTCAAGGCTTATAATAATATTAATAAAAGTTATGTATTTGTTTAAAAATTTTTTACTATATTTGGATCTTTCTGTATAATATATAGTTAGTATATGATATCCATATGGGTCTAATTCTTGTGGTAAATCTTGTCTATATGCTTTATTGCGTTTTAATATTTCAGAAATATTTCTGTATGTATGATTGGTTATTTTTTTTATTTTTTTAAATATTTTATTAGTGTCAGCATTGTCTATTTCATCTGGTCCTTTCCTCAGTATAAATCTAGCAAGTAGGTGTTTTTTTCTAGTATATTTTGGTAGTTCTTCATCTAGAATTTCTTGCAATGATTGTTGTAGTCTTGATATTTCTATTGCTAATTCACTCATTAATATCTCTTCATTATTACTTAATTCCTTTTCTATTTGTGCTACCTCTGCATCTCCTGCTTCTGCTAATTCTAACTCTCTTTGTAATTTTGCTATTTGTGCTTGTAATTCAGTAGCTGTTGGTTCTGGACGTGGTGATACACTAGACAATTCATAGGTTGTCCCAGTAGCTTCTGGTGCTTTGAATTCTTGATTTTTATCATATCTACCTTCAATTTTGTTAGACATATAATTAAAATTATTTATTAATTATTTTTATAATATCATAATTTTTACAAACTAGCCACAATTTTTGTTACCAATTTTCGTGGTAAAAATCTGACAGAAAAAGCAAAAAGTTTATTGCGTAAACCTGTTATCACAACTGAAGATTTGTTTTTTTGCAAAGCCTTATAACCAATTTTAGCAACTTCTTCAGCTGACATAACTTTTAGAGATTCTGGGAATTCTATATTGGATACTTTTTGAAAGTTTGTTGTCGTTGGTCCTGGACAAAGAGTAGTAATATTTACATTAGTATTTTTTATTTCTTCTGCAACAGCTTCAGAAAAGTGGAGGACAAAAGATTTTGTAGCGTAGTATACTGCCATGTGTGGGCCTGGCTGAAAAGCGGCAGTAGAGGCTACTTGCATTATTTTGCCAGACTTTCTTACTATCATTGGTTCCAAAAATAATTTGGTCATTTCTACTAGACTTGAAATATTCAATTTTATCATTTCTAATTCTGTTGTTAGATTGTTGTCTTTGAAATCACCATAAGTACCAAAACCAGCATTGTTGATGAGTACGTCAATTTCAATTTTTTCTTTTTGTAACTCTGCAAAAATAAGTTGAGGTGAATCGTCTTTTGTCAGATCAAAAACTAAAACTTTTGTTTTGATTTGATATTTACTTTCCAAATCTTTTGCTAATTCATTTAATTTTTCTTCATTTCTGGCAACTAAAACTAGGTCATATTTGTCTTGTGCAAAAAGTTTGGCGAGTTCTAATCCGATGCCAGAGGAGGCACCGGTGATGAGGGCTGTTTGGGACATAAGACACTGATTAACACTGATAACTCATTAAATATTTATATTTCAAATTTTCTTAAGCCTTTGCTATTTCAAGATCTTTTAATTCTTGGTAACTAGCTTCTGCTTCTTTTAATTCATTTTCTATTTTTGTTCTATCTGTTAGATATCCCATGGGCACATCTTTTCTATTTTTATAGATGTCACTGACTTTTTTTATATTATATAAAAAACCTTGCAAAAATTCTTTCAATCTGTAAATTCTTGTGTGTTCCTTGTCAAGTTTACTTCCTATATCCAAAGCAGATTTTAGCTTTTCGCCAAATTTTTTTCTTCTTTGTTTTAGATCAGCTTCTTCCACTTCTAAATTTTTTATAAAATCTTCAACTTTTTGTACTACCGTGCCATCTTCCAATTCTTCAATAGAGAATGTAAGATCGATTTGTTCTAAATCTGAATCTTCTAAGTGTGTGCGTGTTTTTAGATTGTCCAAATGCCATTTTACAGAACTTTCATTATTAATAAGTTTGTCAACTTTTGACCATTCAGTGAGAGACATTTGTTGGTCTTGTTGTACTCCTTGTATTTCTGCTAAAGTTTTCTTTTGGAAACCATAATCTTTTTCGAATTTTTCTAATTTTTGTTGTTTTTCATTAATTTGTTTTTTTCTTTTTTCTAACTCTTCTTGATATTCTTTTAGTACTGATTCTATACTTGGTCTGAGTAACTTGGCTTCTTGGCGGTGAGCAAGAGTATCGAGATCGTCAGAAATTGCCTCTGCACGTGTTCTTGAATCTCCTCCTTTGTTAACCAAATAAGCTAAGTAGTTTTCAACTATTTTGACCTTGGCTATGTCTACAATTGCACTTAAATCATGTTCTGCGGATTTCATATCTTTTGCTCTTTTTGCTATATTAGCAAATGGTCTTGATTTGGCTTCTGAATTGCTTGGAATAGTTTTATCATTGTTTGTAATGCCTTGATATGTGTCTGAAAGTTGTGTTATCAAGTTTTTGTACTCATAAGATTGTTGTTCGTCTTGTCTTTCTGCCAAAGTCATAGATTCTTCTATTCTTGCAAGTTCAATTTGAAGGTCTTCTGCTTGTTTAATGTCACCATTTTGTATTAAATAGTCTAAAAAGGCATAAGCTTGGTCTTTCTTTGATTGGAAGTCTCCTCGTGTGTTTTGTTCCCGTGTTCTTTTTTCGTCTGCTATTTTTCTTGCTATTTGATTATTGTGTCCTTCACTTGTTATACCTTTGCTGTGCATATTTTTATATTAATAATTAATTAAACAAATTACATCCCTCTTAATTTATTAATTCTATCTTCAATCGGCGGATCCTCCTTCGTTCCTTATTTCATAGGAACTACGGCGGATAAATTAAGCCATATTTCTAAGTTTATTTATACGCTCTTCAATTGGTGGGTGAGTTGAGAACAAACTCGAAAAAGCTTTTTTCTTGAAAGGATTGGCAATGAAAAGATGAGCTGTGGCAGCATTGGCTGTTTCAAGTGGTGCGCTTGAGGCTGAGATTTTTTCTAGAGCTCGAGCTAGACCTTCGGGATAACGTGTCATAAGTGAACCAGAAGCATCGGCCAAATATTCACGTTTGCGAGAAACTGCTAGTTTTATCAAGTTGGCAATGATAGGTGAGAGTATGAGTAAGACAAGACCAACAATAGCAATGACGCCACTGCTTTTATTGTCAGAGTCTCTACTACCACCAAAAAGTCTGATGCGAAAAAACCAGTCTGAGATTAGAGCAATCGTGCCGACAAGAACAACGACAATCGTCATAATGCGAATATCATAATTTTTGATATGGGATAATTCATGAGCTATCACACCTTCCAATTCTTCATTTTCCAAAGCTTTGATAATGCCAGTTGTGACAGCAATAGAAGAATGTTCAGGGTCACGTCCTGTGGCAAAAGCGTTTAGAGCTGGAGAATCTATGATATATACTTTTGGCATTGGCATGCCAGCTGTAATACACATATTTTCTACCATGCGATAAACATAAGGATTGTCTTGTGAATTTGTTTCTTTGGCTCCGGCAGAATTCAAGGCAATACTGTCACCTTTGTAATAACTTATCAAAGTCATAACAACGGAGAGGACCATAGCGCCAATAACTGCACCATAGCCAAATCCCATATAGGCATTCAAAAACCAGCCAATGGCAACGATGAGCATTATGAAGATTATTATTAAGATGTTTGTTTTTCTTTTGTTTGAGTCGATTTGGGAATACATAGTTTTTTGTTAGTAAAAAGTCTGTAAAGTCATAAAGTCTATAAAGTCGTTAATTTAAAATGTTTGTTTTAATTAACTGACTTTAGACTTTACGGACTTTAAAGACTTTTGACTTTATAATTTCACTTCAACATTTTTTCTTTCACTTACATCTTCCACTTCAAAGAAATTGAATTTTTCAAATTTAAGCATGCCAGCAATCATATTGTTTGGGAATACTTCAATTTTTGTATTGAAATCACGAACTTGACCATTGTAAAATCTGCGTGAAGCTTGGATTTTGTTTTCAGTATCTGAAAGTTCATCCATAAGTTGAGCCACGTTTTGATTAGCTTTCAAGTCTGGATAAGCTTCAACAGCAATTTGCAATTTTCCAAGCATACCACCGAGCATACTTTCTGCTGATGCAAGAGTTGCTGTGTCACCAGATTTTTGTGCGTCCATTGCCTGAGAACGAGCTTTTGTAATATTTTCAAGCAGTTCACGTTCGTGGGTCATATAACCTTTGACACTTGAGACTAGATTTGGGATCAAATCATGACGACGTTTGAGTTGTACGTCGATATCACTCCAAGCTTCCTTAGTGCGGTTGCGAAGTGTGATAAGGCCATTGTAGACA
>Ga0208374_1000341_pt1 | contig 23064 bp, 24 predicted proteins | sample RifOxyC3_FD_184037 | JGI IMG/M metagenome (GOLD analysis project Ga0208374, IMG submission 184037) | Groundwater microbial communities from Rifle, Colorado - Rifle Oxygen_injection C3 (SPAdes) | ecosystem: Environmental > Aquatic > Deep subsurface > Groundwater | place: Rifle, Colorado, USA...
GCCGAGACCATCTGAGCAACCTGACGAGGACCGGCGCGCGGTACGACGCGGGAACCAATTCATGGACCTCGATCCCACCGATGTTGACGTACACGATGGGAGCGGCCGCCGTTGCAGTGGGTCCGAAAGTCGTTGTGGCCGGCGGGAGCTTGCCGTCTTTCGCGGAAGTCCTAGACTGCAGTGTCTCTCCTCCCACTTGGGTTACAGGCGCGACTCCCAAGACGAACCCCAGCATCTTCGCCTACATCGCTGCCCTGCCAAACGGAAATGTCCTAGTTGGCGCGCAGCCCTCCAACGGTGACCCAGAGGTGTTCACCCCGTCGTCTTCACCGTCGTGGAGTTTCACCGACGACCCCTCGTCAAGCTCGCGTTCCAAAGAGGTCATGGTGCGCCTGCCATCGGGGCGCGTCCTCAGACTCGGCGGCGTGTCCGCAGGCCTCGCGACTGACAAGGTCGACGAATACAATTGGAGTACGAACTTGTGGACAAGCCGTCCGGCGATGCCTGGCGGCGCACGAGTTGACCACCGCGCCGTGGTTCTTGCCACTGGCAACGTCCTCAGTTGCGGAGGGGCCTATTCTTGGGGCGGGACGGCGCAGGCACGTTGCGATATCTACGACACGAGCTCGACGCCCTGGGTCACCGGCGTGTCGATGGTGACACCGCGAATTGACCACACAGCGACCAAGCTGCCTGATGGGCGGGTGCTGGTTGTTGGAGGAAGGTCCAGCCTCTCGGGCGGGTTCCTGAGCTCAACCGAGATCTATGTGCCTGCCGCAGGACTCTGGACCCCAGGTCCCTATCTCAACTACGGCTCTCGTTCTGGTCACACCGCAGTGCTCGTCCAGGGAAAGGTCATTGTCGCCGGAGGCGAGAACTCATCAGGCCCGCTTAACACCGTGGAGTCGTATGACCCGGCCACCAACCTTTGGACGTCCAAGGCGGCTATGTACGTGGCGCGGGTTCATCACGTCGCCGCGTTGACGAGCACGGCCTACAAGATGATGGTGGCCAGCGACAGTACTGCGGAGGTCTACAACGCCAGCAGCAACGCGTGGACCAATGCGACCAACAATGCTCCGGGTTCCCACGGATTTGGCGCGACAGCATCCCTGCTGAGCAGCGGCGTGCTCGTCATCGGCGGCTACGCCGCGTACGGCAACTTTGACCTGCTCTACACCCCTCCCTGGGGATCGAACTGGGCTGCGGCTGGGACCGTCCCGAGCGACGGTTACGAGACCCTGGGTCATTCCGCTACAAACATCGGTAGCGGTGCCCTGATGAAGGTCGGCGGGAAGTACAACGCGCCCGGAGGAACCTGGGAAACGAATGCGGCGAGAATCTACACCACGGCATCCAACTCGTGGTCCACTGCCGCGTTTATGAACACCATGCGGTACAACCACACCGCGACCACCCTCCAGACTGGCCACATTCTGATTGCCGGTGGCACCTCCTACAAAGGTCCGCCGACCCAGTCAGAGGTTTACGACTACGGGCAGAACACGTGGATCACGGCACTCAGAGCCACCATGGGCATTCCCCGCCACAGCCACACCGCTACGCTCCTCGACACCGGAATTGTGCTCATGACCGGAGGCCAGCAGCTGTCGAATGGATCCGTGACGTCCAGCACCGAACTCTATCAGGAGCGGTGACAGCACCTGTCTCGGCCGTTGCCCATCGCGTCGTCCCCCAGGGACGGGCCTATCCAGACGGATACGGTCTGGTTGAGACTGCACGCGTCTCGTTGGCGCAATTCCGGGCATTGGTCCGAGCAACCTGGAACCGGACTCAGACGAACGTCGAGATGACCGCGCGCAGATTGTGTGCCGACGTGAAGTGCCCAGAAGGACAGATTCGCTTCTTCGGTGAAGGTTGTGCGTCTGTCTTCGAGACCGGAAACCCCTGCGATTCCCATTCCCCGCGACCAGATGGCACGGGAGGACAACTTCCACCCGAGCCGGACGCCGGGAACGCGATGAACGCAGGACCGTAGACGTTTGCCGGCTCGTACTACTTCGGGAGCGGGTCCCGCGATCAGCCGGAGATTTCATTCTGATGGAGTGTTCGGTCGCGTCAGGGAAACACTCGCGATCAAGGCGACCGCGGCCACCCTGCGCAAGCGGGCCGCAGCTCAGTCATCAAGACAGCGGACTCAACTCCTCAGCTTCTGACCTTGCACGTCCACTGCGGCCAGTTGTCGCCCTTGTGCCGGTTGTTCTCCCAAAACAGCGGCTGAAGGTTGGCGATGTCGTCCGTCCCGCCCCTGGAAACAGGCTTGATGTGGTCGATCTCCCAGCCCCACTGCTCGGTCTTCCCGTACTTTGACCGATGCATCAGAGCACCACAGGCATCCTTCCGGAACCCATCGTAGGAAGCTGCGGCGGCCTTCCGCCAAACGGCCTCAATGCTCGCTGCGTCAAATCCTCCACCGCTCGCGGTGGTGCTCTCCTTGCGTGCCATGTGGTCTTCTCCTTTTCACTCGACGTCAGAACCGTGGCCCAACAGGCAGCCAAGGGCGCCACCGATCAACGCACCGGGCGGACCACCTAGGAGGCCTCCAACAACGGCGCACACCCCAGCGCCTGTGAGCGTATTCTTCATCCGGGCGCTGCCCTGCTCCTCCCTTGACAGCGGACGCTTGGAGAACCCGTTCTCCGCGCGCACCGACCGAGTGGAACGGTCCTGTTTGGACCTATTGCAGCGCACGTGCGCGGGGAGGAGATTGGACTGCCTGTTTGTTCCGCCCCACGCCCGCGGCACGCTGTGGTCCAACTCCCACCGGCTCCCGTAGGACTGCACGGAGAGTCGCCCCTTGCGGCACAAGTGGCACCGGCCATCGGTTTTCTTGAGGATTTCAGCGAGTTCTTCGGTGCGCATCGTGTGGTCCTCAATGCCCATCACGCGGCGGGTTGGGGTCGTTGCCTGGCGGTACCGTGTCGGAATCGCGGATCCTCCCGTCACGGCCGTGGGTCCGCACCTCTCCACCACCGTTCCCGGACACAATCTCCCTCGCCCGGTTTTCTGCATCCCGCTGGGTGGGGTGCACGGAACTGGGCTTCGAGTGTCCCGGGCCACGCACTGCCCATCCATCGCGATGCGGCACCACGTGCCGGTTGCTATTCTTGGCCATCTTCGTCGTCTCCTGGCTGCACAGCGCATGGCGCCGCTTGTCCTCCAGCAAAACGGACGAAGGCGAGATCTTTGCGGCCCATCCTCCACTTGACCGATGTGACCGCAAGATCACCAAGTAATGGCGTTAGTATCTCAGAGCCAGACGTCCCTGTTCCAACCCGGCCGCCCAAAGGAGACTGCGTGCATGGAGACCGACGAGAAGACAACGGTAAGTTCTGTACTACGCCAATGGAACGACGTCGTCATTGCGGAGTACATGCCGCTCCTCCGTTTTGTCTGCAGGCGCGTCAAGAACCGGACCGACGCGGAGGACATCACGCAGACCGTCATGCTCAAGGGCATGCAAAAATGGCCGGACTTCGTACCGAGGCCTGGTGCAAGTCCGGGAGCCTGGTTGCGGACGATCGCCAGGAACGCGGTCAATGACTTCTTCAGGGACAAGAGGACCAAGAGCCCGTTTGTGCCCATGAACGCAGAGTGCGATGGTGTCCAAGACTTCTGTGTTCCATCACCGGAGGAAGTCATTCAAGAGGAACAGAGGTTTCGACGCCTAAATAGGCTGCTGGATGCACTGCCACCGCGGGTCATCTCATTCATGTGTGTCTGGGCTCAGCAGAGCTATGGGGACGGAATGGGATGTCGAATTGCCGCCGCGGAAGCCGCAAAATCTCTCGGACTGAGCGTTTCTGATTATGAGAACGAGAAGAAACGAGTAAGGACCAAGGTCATGGCCACACTCCGCGAGCTGAACACTGGGACGGCCACCGAGACACCACCGGCACGCTCATGACCGGGCGGACTGCCCAACCAACGACTAACCAAGTTACCCTTACCGTTACGGAGTTCCACAATGGCCACCACACGAGACAAGGAGGAACAGCAGTTCCTGTCACTGCTCAGCGAGTTCTCGGGGCTTGGCAAAGACGTTTCTGTTTCTGCCAATGAGGCCAAGGAGTCACTGGAGCGTTTCATGGCGCGTGAAGTTGTCCTCAATGCCGCGACTGGTCAGTACGAGTTTGCGACACCATTTCGTTCGACGATTGGTGACCTGATTCGCGAGTACCGCAATTCACGTGGGTTGTCGATGCCTGAATTGGCTCAGCGCGTCGGCATGAACGTTGAACAGATCGCGAGGGCCGAGAACATCAAGGACGCGGGAGAATTCGCACCAGACGAGATTGCAGCACTTGTTGGTAGAGCACTGGGAGTCGGGGCGCTTAGGGCGATGCGGCTGGTCAAGGAATTGGCGACCAAGGCGGCCGAAGCAACCGTGGAAGACGCAGAGCCGATGTTGCAGGCTGCGCGAAAGCCACCAAAGTCATGAACACAGCCGCCGCCGCATGGAAGCTTCGAAGGGCCGAGGAGGAAGCTACTCTACTTCTAAGGGCAGCGCTGAAGCTGGATCCGTCCGTTGTTGATCGGTTTCCCCGCCCACTCGAGGACATTCTTGCCGCTTGCTTGCCGTCGCTTCTCGTCTATCGACGCGAGAACTTGTCACAGGTGGTTGTTCGGAACGTGCTCTGGGATCAGCACAGCATCATCTATGGCGAAGATGGCGATTGCCCGCTTGCTGGATTCACGTACGCTGGTGGCAACCTCGTTATCGTTTTCTTGGAGACACGCCACGGCAAGGACTTCGAGTTGTTCACGCTGGCTCACGAGGCAGGGCACATAGCGATAGAGTACCTGCCCAAGTTGCAGGCGCGAAATCAGTTGACGCTGTTCGGCGAGTCGGCGACGCCGATTTCCGCCTACTTCCATCGTGGCCTACCCGAAGACCTGCTGGCTGGCCGTGTCGACCACGCAAAGACCATGTCGTCCGTCAAGATGTCTTTGGACGCGCGCCAGGCAAGCGGAGACGCCTGGCTACGGGAAGTCAAGGCCAACGCCTGTGCCGCTGAGTTGTTGGCCCCTGCGTCTGCGGTGCGTGAGCGTCTGCGTTCCATCCAGGGAGACGCAGATCGCGTCGCCGCCATGCGTCAAAGTTTCGGTCTATCCCGCAGCGCAGCGCAGATTCGTCTGCGTGAGCTTGGGCTCCTCGCTGACGATACGACGTTGGGGCTCTTTGACTGAGCATTCCGGCACTCAGACATCTGGACATCTGGACACCTAGTGTGCTAGACGTCCGCCCCCATGATCATTGCCCTCGCTGGCCAGAAGGGTGGCTCCGGCAAGACCACGGTGGCCATCGCCGTTGCGGCTGAGCTGTTTTTCCGTAAACGCAAAATCCTGCTCGTTGACGCGGACCCCCAGGGCTCGGTACGGACCTGGGGCGCCGTGGCCGCGGAAGCCGGCCGCGAGACTCCTACCATCGTCGCCATGGGGGCCAACCTCTGGCAGCCGGGCCAACTCCCCGCGCTGGCGGGGGGCTATGAGCACACCGTCGTGGACTGTCCCCCACGCCACGGGGACATCCAACGCGCTGCGATGATGGTGTCCGACCTCGTGGTCATCCCGTGTAGCCCGTCCGCCGTGGATGCCTGGGCCGTGGCGGAGTCGGTGGAGCTCATCAACGAGGCCCGCAAAGTAAAGCCAGAGCTACAGGCCATGGTGCTCATCACCCGGAAGGTGGCCCGGACGACCATCGGCAAGCAGGCACGGGATGCCCTCCAGGCAGCCGGATTGCCCATCCTGAGCACGGAGCTTGGCTTCCGGGTCCCCTACCAAGAGGCACCCGCGGCCGGGCTCGGAATCGCCCAATACGCGCCCAAGGACCCCGCGGCGACAGAGGTCCGAGCCCTGGTGGAGGAACTTCTGTCCTTTGCCTCTCCCACTACTCCCAAGAAGCGGAGGCCCACTCATGTCTAAGGCCAAGCCAACCATCGCCCCTCGGAAGCCCCCCGCGGCGGCCCCAGTGAACCCCGCTGCGGCTGCACAGTTCGTGGCCTCAGGAGGCTCAGCAAGTGCTTCGGCACCTAAACCTCCAGACATTCAGACATCTGGCCACTCAGACAGCGGCAGACGCTCCTCCACCACGCTGACCCGCACCCGTGGTGGCGAACGGGTCGTGAAGCGGATGACCATCTACCTGCCCGCAGACCTGGCCAAGCGTCTGGCGGTTCGCTGCGCGGAACAGGACCGGCAGATCAGCGACACCATTGCGGACGCTGTGGAAGGCTGGCTCACCGCTCACTGAGTTCCAGGAGGCCGCCGTGAGCACCGAGCAGACTGAAAACACCGACCTGGAAACCTCCGCGCCCATCCGCGGGCGTCGGCCATCTCCAGCAACGCAGAAACGCCTCTACGCCGTCTCAAGAAACCGGTGTGCCTTTCCCGGTTGCCCCAACCCCCTCTACGTCGACGGCAAACTATGTTCAGAAGTATGCCACATCAAGGCTGCAAGAGCAGGCGGTCCCAGGTGGGACGGGCAACAATCCGAAGAAGAGCGCCACGGCTTCGAGAACCTTGTGGTGATGTGTTCCAACCACAGCGACCTCATTGACCGTGATGTGGCAACCTACACCGTCGAGACGCTCATCGGGATGAAGAAGAATCATGAAACCCAAGCAGAATCGCAATCCCTGACGCCAGATCCTCACACAGCACTGATCGCGACAACAAAGAGGGACATCCGCCGCATGGCGAGACAATCGCTTGGACAGAATCCCAGCCACGTCGCAATAATTGCGTTGGAAGGCGCTCTAGACCTTGAAGCCGCCGAAAGCCTTGAAGACGACGGCCACGGCACGGTGGTCTACGTCAACAACGAGTGGCAGTTCTGGGCCCGTCTTCCAGACATCTGGGGTTCCGGCAACCATGATGGCGGGATATTCGGCGGTTCCAGGGGTGGAGCATGACCGCCAAAGCCTGCCAAGTCGCCCGCTCTAGCAATATCAACTCACGTCTTGCCACCGGTGAACTTCCCCGCTGAGAGGCACAACCCATGCTCAAACCTGTCAAAGACGCCTGCGTCCCCCACAAGATGGCCCTCGAGTACGCCATGGGAGACCAGATTGAGAACCTGGCCACCGTCATTGCCACGGAGGATGCTCCGGCTTTCTTCGAGAAGAACTACATCACCGCGGGCATGCGCACGCTCTTTGAGCAGGGTCTACGCCGCCTGGCAGGCAAGTCGGACCAGGCGCTCTTTGAACTCACCCAGGCCATGGGCGGCGGCAAGACGCACTCCATGATCGCTTTGGGGCTCCTAGCCAAGCACGACGCACTCCGGCAGCAGGTGGTGCCTGACATCGCGTCCAACGCCCCCTTGAAGGCCGCCAAGATCGTCGCCTTCACTGGCCGCAACTATCCGGACCACTACTTCTGGGGCGAGATTGCCCACCAGCTCGGCAAAGAGGCCGAGTTCACCAAGTATTGGCAGAACGGTCCCGCAGCTCCTGACGAGCCCGCCTGGATGAAACTCCTGGGCGATGAGCCCGTCCTCATCCTTCTGGATGAACTGCCGCCCTACTTTGACTACGCGCTCACGCGCCAAGTTGGCGCCGGGAACCTAGCCCAAGTGGCCACCGCTGCGTTGTCAAACTTGATGGCCGCGTCCCTCAAGCTGAAGCGCGTCTGCATCGTCGTCGCCAACCTCAGCGGCACGTATGAAGGCGCCTCCGCGGAGTTGCGCAAGGCCATCAAGGACGTCCAGAACGAGGCCCAACGCCAAGCCAAACGCATCACCCCGGTCGAGTTGGCCAGCGACGAGATCTACCAAATCCTCAAGAAGCGCTTGTTTACCAAATTGCCCGGTGAGCAGGACATCGACAACGTTGCCCAAGAATACGCCAAGGCCATCGGGGAGGCGGAGAAGTCCAAGACCATCGGCAAGAGCGCGGAGCAGATTGCCCACGAGGTCCGGCGATCCTACCCCTTCCATCCGTCGATCAAAGACATCATCGCCCTCTTCAAGAACAACGAGAGCTATCGGCAGACACGCGGCCTCATGCAGTTCGTAGCGCGGATGGTCCAGTCGGTGTGGAGTCGGCCCACTAACGATGTCTTTCTCATTGGTCTCCAACACCTCAACCTCAACAACCCTGACGTGCGCGAGGAGATCAAACGCATCAATGATCTGAGCGGTGCTATCTCCAGCGACGTGGCGTCCAACGGCAGCGCCCACGCAGAAGTCATTGACGCGCAGATGAACAGCGACGCGGGCAGCCAGGTTGCCGCCTTGCTCCTGGCCTCCTCCCTCTCCAGCGCCGTGGACGCTGTGAAGGGCCTGACGAAGCAGCGCCTTCTGGAGTTTCTCATTGCGCCCCAGCGCAACACGCTGGAGTTTGCCACCGCGTTTGACCACCTCAAAGCCTACTCTTGGTATCTCCACCGCGACAAGAGCGAGGCATACTACTTCTCCAACGTCGAGAACCTCACCAAGCGCCTTGCCTCCGAGGCCGAGAAGGCGCCCCAGAATAAAGTGGACGCGGAGTTGCGCCGCAGGGTGGAGGTGATCTTCAAGCCCACCAAGAAGGCAGCCTACCAAGAGGTCAAGGCGCTCCCGGCGATTGACGATGTCAAACTATCCGGATCCCGCGTCCTGCTCATCCTCAGCCCGGACACCAAGAACCCGCCCGAGGATGCCAAGCGGTTCTATGACCTCGTAACGGAGAAGAACAACGTCTGCGTTCTCACCGGCGACGGTTCCGACATCAGCAGCATGGAGGGCAAGACCCGTACCATCTACGCCATCGCAAAGGTGCAGAAGGAGCTTCCCGACTCCCACGCGAACCAAGCTGAGCTTGCGGAAAAGCTCGAAGGGGCCGAGCAGGACTTCAACGCGACAGTCACAGCCACCTTCAACCGCGTGCTCTACCCCACCAAGAACGGCCTCACCGCCGCGAAGCTATCCATGACGTTCAAGGGGAACGACTTCAACGGCGAGGAACAGATTGAGACCGCGCTGTCGTCCATCGGAGTCGCAAAGCTGGTCCTGGACATCGAGAAAGATGTCCATGGTCTCATTACCAAGGCTGAGGACCTGCTTTGGCCTGAGAACGTCAAGCGCGTGCCGTGGAACAACATCCGCCAGCGCGCAGCCTCCATTCCCAGGTGGACTTGGCTTCCCAACAACGGCCTGGATACCCTCAGGAAACTCGCGCTTCAACGCGGCGCGTGGCGCTACTCCGATGACGGCTACATCGAGAAGGGTCCGTTCGAGAAGCCGAAAGCGTCAGTCAGCGTGAAGGAGATTGGCTATGACGACGCCACGGGAACCGCTACACTGGAGGTCGCCCCACTGAACGCAGGCCCCAACGCTCAGGTGTTCTGGGCAGAGAAGAACGACGTTTCTGCCCAATCACCTCGCCTTCAGGATTCCAAGCTGGATACCAAGGCAACACGCCTGTGGTTCCTGGCAGTAGATCCCAGCGGCGAGCACCAGAGCGCCCCGGCAGAGACGTGGTCCAACCGCCTTACCATCACGCACCAACCCCAGCACAGCCTAGGCAAGCGTTCCGTCAAGCTACAGGTCGTTCCTCGCGGCACCATCAAATACACGCTCACGGGAGCCAACCCCGCAGAGGGCACGATCTACTCGGCCCCTATTTCCATCCCCCTCACCGAAGTGACGCTCTATTGTTACGCGGAAGACCAATGTGTCACCACCAAGAGAGACTTCATCATTCCGGCGTTCGTTGATGGGGGCGGAGGTGGCAGCGGGGGAGGCGGGGGAACCAAGGTCGATCCCACAAGACCCGCCAAACTCAAAAAGAAGCTAGAGTTCACGGATACAACCGAGACATTTGGCGTCATCTCCAAATCCAAGGAGATGAAGGCGAAACTTGGCGGTGCTCAGCTCACCGTGGGCACGGGTAGCCACAATGTCGTCTTGCGCTTCAGCGACGAGACGACTGTTCCTGCGGATACCCTAGAGCACATCATTCAGAACCTACGCCAAGGGCTGGGCGACGACATGGCCCCTGTTGCTTTGAAGTTGAAGAGTATCAGCTTCGGAACTGGTCAAGACCTGGAGACATTCGTCAATGACCACAACATCGAGGTCAACGCCAACGAGGTAGAACAACAATGAGCACAAAGCGCGACACCGTCGGCTTTGGCGTCCCCAACACCATCGATCCGCACCACATGTTGGTGAGCATTCCACGTGGCCGCGACGAGAAAGTGCGGATCGCGGAACACTTTGGCCTGCGTGGCGGCACAGACGGCCTGCCGGACCATGTGGACCGCGTGGAACTGGATCGCGCCAAGTGGACCCGCATTGCTGACGACGTGAAGCGTGTGTTCAACGAACGGCTCAAGGAGAAGAACCTTGCGACCAGCCGCTGGCTTGTGGGCGACAACAAGGTGGAGCGTCTTCTTGGCAAGGAACTGTGCGTGCTGGCCTGGGCAGTTGAGGAAGCCAACCTCGACCTTGTGCCGGTGGCCGTACAGAATTGGTCAGGCTTGAAGCCGGAGGAACGCTGGTGGCTCTTCACTGTCACCGCTGCGGCGACGGGAGGCTTGGAAGACAGCGACGTTGGATGGCGCAAAGCACTCCGGTACGCGCTGACCGAAAACCCCACGAAAACCACCACACCCCCGCCAAAGACCCGCAAGAAGGTCGCCCAGCAAGCCTCTCTACCGCTCTTTGCCGACAAATGACTGAGGTGTACCTGTCATGCCAGCCACTCGTGGTGTCGTGCCTTTCTGCCTGAATGATGCTCCGTCCTTCATCGAGCGAGCATTTCCAGCACATAAGATATCCGTCGAGTCCCAGGCGGAACGGACCGCCGGGGCCGGTCAGACACTCACCGCTCTTGGAAGCTACTGGAAGGGGCGCAAACCCCTTGTGCTCTGCCGCGCATGTATTGTCGGAAGCCTTCTACCCGCGACGGACAACCCTGAGAAGGACCTCGAGGTCTTCGAGCTTCTCATGGGCATCGCTGACGAGTCTTTTGAGTTTCGCACAGCCAAATCCAAGCCCACCCGAGGCAAGGAGTACGCTGACATTGACGCAAAGAAGCGCGGAACGCTGATAGCGACGTATGGGCCTCATCTCAGGTCTCAGCTTGTTGATGATGATGGCAATTGGGTCGTCAAGAATCCCACTCGTGCGCGACTCCTCGGCAAAGTATTCGCCGGCATGCCATACAGCGACCGATTGTCACACGCATACCGTCCAGAGGAAGTTGCCGACGACCTCTACTCCACCATTTGGGATCGTGTGAACGCGCACCTTGGCACCAAGGCGAGAAGCCATGCCGAGCTTGTGGAGCAACTCGGCATCATGCGCTTTGGCCACCGTCCGATCATAGCTGACACGTTTGCAGGGGGCGGGTCGATACCATTTGAAGCCGCGCGGCTTGGTTGTGACGTCGTGGCGTCCGACCTCAACCCCGTTGCTTCGCTCCTAACTTGGGGAGCACTACACCTTGTCGGCGCCGATGCATCAACTAGGGCTAGAATTGCCAAGGCGCAGCAACGCGTTCTAAGCGCCGTTGACGGCACAATAAGCCACCTTGGTATCGAACATGACTCTTCAGGCAATCGAGCCAAGGCCTTTCTATACTGTCTGGAAGTGCGCTGCCCTCAAACCGACTACATGATACCGCTCGCTACATCATGGATCATCAGCAAGAACAAACGATGTGTCGCTACACTCAGCGCGGTGCCACACGAGAAACGATTTCGTATAGACATTCTGTCTGGCGCCAGCCACGACCAACTCGAAGCGGCACGCCTTGGCACCATTCAAGGAGACGACATTGTGTATGTCATCGATGGAACGGCGTATAGAACGTCGATTGCAAGTATTCGTGGAGATCGTCGTGTGAACGGACAGTCAGTTAGCGCCATGCGTCGTTGGGAGAAGACCGACTTCGTGCCACGTGCGTCCGACACTTTCCGGGAGAGGCTCTACTGCATCCAGTGGCAAGACAGCAAGTCTGACAGTATCTTCTTCCGCGCCGTCACTCCTGAGGACGCCGCGCGCGAGAGCAAGGTCGAGGACATTGTTAACAAGAATCTCCAGCAGTGGCAGAGCGATGGCTTGGTTCCAGACATGTCAATTGAACCAGGATACAATACGGATCAGCCAACTCGCGAGCGGGGATGGACGTATTGGCATCACCTGTTTGGTGCACGTCACCTCCTGATGCTACAAACGATGCACCGTGCAATCCTGGACCTGCCCGACGCGACAGAGCAAGCAGCCCTCTCAATCCTCTTCACCAATGCTTTGGATCGTTGTTCCCGACTCTGTCAATGGCGCGTGGGGCACTCTGGGCGCGAGGGGGTTGCTCCAGCCGGAGATTACCCAGAACATGTCTTTTACAACCAAGCACTCAACGTGTTCTTCAACTACGCGGTCCGCGGCTTCATACTTGCGTCGGACTCTCTCAGCAAACTCGGCCACCATGCGCCGGTGTATAGCTCCGGAACCGTCACGTGTGCAGCGGCAGCAGAAGTCTCGGCACGAATTGACATTGGCATCACTGATCCACCATATGCTGACGCTGTAAACTATCATGAGATCACCGAGTACTTCATCGCCTGGCTTCGCAAACATCCACCTGCACCGCTCGCTGAATGGATTTGGGACAGTCGACGCGCACTAGCCATAAAGGGGAAGGGCGAGGACTTCCGTCGTGAGATGGTAAAGGCCTACAAGGCCCTGACCGACCACATGCCGGACAACGGCATCCAGATCGTCATGTTCACGCACCAAGATGGCAAGGTCTGGGCGGACATGGCGGGAATATTCTGGGGGGCAGGACTAAAGGTTACAGCGGCTTGGTACATCGCTACGGAGACCTCCTCGGAACTCAAGAAGGGCGGCTACGTCCAAGGAACGGTCATCCTCGTTCTGCGCAAGAGAACAACGTCGGAGAAGACCTACAAAGACGAGCTGGTGCTTGAGATTCGCCAAGAAGTCCAGCGCCAGATTGAAACCATGGTGGGACTGAACCAGAGCACGCGTTTCCACGGGCGCTCCGAGAATCTATTTGAGGATGCCGACCTTCAGATGGCTGGCTACGCTGCGGCCTTGCGCGTCCTCACCGCGTACACCCACATCGACGGCACGGACATGACGCGCGACGCCATCCGTCCGCGCGAGGAAGGCGAGCGTTCCTTGACCGAAGAGGTCATTGACCTCTCTATTTCAATCGCCAACGAGTATCTGGTGCCGGAAGGACTCGACCCGCACGTGTGGGAACACCTCGAAGGCAGCGAGCGTTTCTACCTGCGCATGCTCGACGTGGAGACGTCAGGCCTTAAGAAGTTGGACAACTACCAGAACTTCGCCAAGGCCTTCAAAGTCTCAAACTACCAGCCTTTGATGCACAGCGTGAAGGCCAACGACGCGCGTTTGAAGAGCGCGACCGAGTTTGGCCGCGCGGAGTTCACCGGTTCGGAGTTTGGCACGTCGATGCTCCGCGCCGTCCTGTACGGTCTCATGGAATTGCAGAAGGAGGGCGACACGGACGACGTGATGAGCCACCTGCGGGACAATATTCAAGACTACATGAGGCGGCGTCACGACATCGCCCACGTGGCATCTTACATTGCTGCAAAGTTGGACAAGCTACGGCCGGAGGAAGCCTCCGCAGCCCGCGTGCTGCACGGCTTGGTCCGCAACGAGCGGGTGGGCGCCTGATGAGCATCAACCGTTACTCCTCCCGCCAAACCCGCCTTGGCCACGTGTACCTGCGGGAAAAGCTCATCAAGGCCAAGCGCTACCTGCGCATTGCCGGGTACTTCCGCAGCTCCCTCTTTGAACTCATCCACGAGGACCTGGACGACGTTGGGGAAGTGCGGATGGTGTGCAACAGCGACCTCGATCCACGCGATGTTGGGGTGGCGCGAAGCGCCCAACAGCAGGCCATGGCGCTCAAGGAGAAGTGGAACGAGGGCGGTGGCGACGTTGCTGACGCAGTGCTGCGGAGGGAGCGCTACCAACGGCTCTACAAGTTGCTCAAACAGGGCAACCTCAAGATTCGAGTAGTAGGCCGCAATTCATTCCCGTTTCTTCACGGCAAGGCGGGCGTTATCGAGGCCTCGGACGGCACGGTGACATCCTTCCTGGGCAGTCTCAATGAAACCCGTGAGGGCTGGAACGACAATTACGAGTTGCTTTGGGAAGACACGTCTCAGGAAGCGGTGAAATGGGTCACGGACGAGTTTGAGTTCTTGTGGTCGCAGGGCATTGACCTCCCGGATGTCATCATCAAGGAGGTGGAACGCTGTGCCAACCGCATGGAGTACGCCACAGTGGAGGCGTGTCCGTCAAAGAGCATGGCGGCCGCCGCCATGGCGGAAGCGCCCATCTACCGCCGCGGTGAAGCACTTATGCCGTGGCAGCAAGCATTTGTGGGCATGTTCCTGGAGCACCGGGACATCTACGGTGCTGCGCGCTTCCTCCTGGCTGACGAGGTTGGCGTGGGCAAGACGCTCTCCCTCGCCACCAGTGCAGTGCTCAGCGCCCTTCTCAACGACGGTCCGGCGATCATTTTCTGCCCTGCTACACTGACCCAACAGTGGCAGGTCGAGTTGTTCGACAAGTTGGGCGTGCCTTCCGCGGTCTGGACCAGCCGCAAAACGTGGCTCGACCACACGGGCCACCACATCCGAACCCGCGGGGCGGAGGACATTGCCCGTTGCCCGTACCAAATTGCGATTGTTTCCACCGGCCTCATTTTCCACCGCGCTGAGGAGTGCGAGCACTTGCTCAGGCGCAGCTACGGAACGCTGGTCCTCGACGAGGCCCACCGGGCTCGCAGAGCGGGTGGCCTTGGGAAGAACGGCGGGGAACCCAACAACCTGCTCAGTTTCATGTTTGAGGCGGCCAAGCGCTCCAAGCACGTGCTTCTGGGCACTGCAACGCCCATTCAGACGCGCATCGAGGAACTGTGGGACTTGCTGGAGATCCTCAACAGGGGAGCGGACCACGTTCTGGGTCGTGCCGGCAGCAACTGGCGTGCGCCCAGTAAGGTGCTCCCGCTTGTAACCGGGGAGAAGGGCGTAGAGGACGAGGGTGAAGCCTGGGACCTCATGCGAAATCCCCTGCCTCCGCGCCATGAGGACCCGCTGTTTGAACACATCCGCAGTGATTTCGGCATTGAAGACAATGAGCACTTCACAAGCCGGCATGTCGTTGATCTCGATGAATTCACCCGAGAGGAACTCAAGGACAAGGTAGAGTCATCCACCAGCGGCCTGGGCTTCTTCCAGCGCAACAACCCCATTGTCAGACACACGGTTCTCCGACGCCGCTCCTCGTTGGAGGAGCGTGGACTTCTACCGAAGATCGCGGTGGACATTCACCCCAGCAAAGAGAACCAGCAGCCGTTCTTTGATGGTCTTGGGCTCTTGACCAGCCCGCCCATCGACAACGCGTATGCGGAAGCCGTGAAGTTCACGGAACTTCTGGGGAAGCGCACCAAGGCCGCGGGGTTCATGAAGAGCCTGCTTCTGCAACGCATTTGCTCCAGCTTGGCTAGCGGCATGTCCACCGCGCAGAAGATGCTCAAGAAGGAAACCTTGGACGACGACGACGATGCCGTCCCGACCGAAACGTTCTCCAATCTCACCTCGGAGGAGCGTGAGAGCTTGGAGAAGCTGATCGAGCACCTGAGCGAGAAGCCAGAGGATCCCAAGTTTGAGGCGGTCTGCCACTATCTCTTGGACTCACACTGGCTTGACTTGGGCTGCATTGTCTTCAGCCAGTATTACGACACGACGTTCTGGGTGGCCCAGAGCCTCGCCAAGAAGCTCCCGAAGGAACCGTTGGCGGTGTACGCGGGCGCGGATAGAAGCGGCATCTTCCGGGACGGGCAATGGTCCAATGTCGAGCGCGAAGACATCAAGAAGGCGGTGCGCAACCGTCAACTGCGGCTGGTGGTGGCGACGGATGCGGCCTGCGAAGGACTGAACCTCCAGACCTTGGGCACCCTCATCAACGTGGATCTGCCGTGGAACCCGTCACGCCTTGAGCAGCGTATCGGCCGCATCAAACGCATTGGCCAGGCAAGGACCAGCGTGGACATGCTGAACCTCGTTTACCACGGCACCCGTGACGAGGTCGTCTATGCGCGTCTCTCGGCCCGCATGAAGGATCGCTACGACATCTTCGGGTCACTGCCCGACGTCATTGAGGACGACTGGATCGAGCACATCGAGGACCTTGACGAGTACCTGTCCACTTTCATCGAGAAACGTAAGAACGCGAACGCGTTCGAGCTTCGCTACGGGGACACGGTGGACCCGGACGGTGAGCCCTGGGAGCGGTGCTCCACGGTGCTTTCCCGACGGGACATCGTGGAGCGACTGTCCCGGGCGTGGTGAGTGGGGGCTGGGCTAGTCCATGATCGACGATAAAACGCCACCATCCGCGCCTAAGCAACCCATCACCGTTGCCCCGGAAGGCAAGGGATTCTTTGTCTTCCACACCGCGCTGATGTGGGACGTGGCCGGGCCTTTCCACTACCGGCATGAGGCTTTCATCGAGGTCAAGAAGCGCAAGAAGGAGACCGGCCTAGCTTCCTGGGCGGTTCAAATCAAGCCACTCAAGCGGCGCAAGGATAAACGGGACCCGGTGCTTATGGGCATCGTCATCCAGGTCGCCGGGATGCTGGGGGAGACCAAGAAGGCGCCCATCGAGACCTTGATGAACATCATCGAGGTCTGTGGCGTAGCGTTCGTGGAGAGCGTCTACAAGGACACCATGGAGATTGAGGCCATGGGCGGGCTGTCAGTTGAGGACCCACGCAACACCAGCGGGAGGACGAAGCGTACGCGAGGAGGCATCTTCTTCCGGTTGGCTCGCCAGCGCATGACCATGGAGCAACGGGGCCAGATTGTCCGGTGGAAGCAAGGCTGGGATGGCTATCTCTACTGGATCGCACAGCAAGCCAAAGCCCGAGAGGCAGAGCAGGCCGGTGGCTTGCAGGCGCCCACGCTTGATGAACAGCAGGCCGCGGGTGTCCAGCAGGCCATGGAAGACACACGCCCAGGCATTCCAGACGAGAAGATGGCGCCGTGGATGGAGAGCCTTGGAACGGACAAGCCCCGGCCGATGCCAGAGCCACCGCCGGGCGAGAAGAAGCGAAGTGAGTCATAGTTTACAATCGTAAACGACAATGGTAGAGCACAGCCATGACGGCATCGGGTCAGGGCGCCAAGGCCAAGCGCGGACGCAAGCCCACAGGCAGGGCCATGAGCGTGGTGGCCATCCGCGTCCCGGCCGCACTCAATCTCGACGAGCGCGCCACGCGGCTGGTGGAGCGGTTGGTGTCCAGCGACATCGCCATAGCTTCAGGCCCAGTGGACAGGTCTGCCGTGGTGAGGCTTGCGCTGGCCCGCGGCCTGGACGCTCTGGAGGTAGAGTATGGCCTGGTGGCGCCCATGAGCCGGGCGGTGGCGCCCCAGCCCGCTCCAGCGCCTCCTACGGCCCCACCGGTGGCTGCGCCGCCTGCCCCAAGGGATCCTGCAGCCGAGCGCTACTTCGCGAACCAGCGGGCCGAGGCGGATGCCTGGACGCAGGCCGGATTCACGCTCGTGGGCCCCAGCCACTTCGTCCACGGGGATGGCGGGTTGGAGGCGCACGTCTACAAGCACGACCACGGGACCATGCGCTGGCGTTGGTACATCGCCACGAAAGGCCGCCAACCTGACGACGACGCACCACGAGGCAAGGCTGCCACCCCAGAAGCCGCGCGAAAGGCGACCCTGGCCGCGCTGCGAACGGCTGCGGAACACCCGTAACCAGGGGTCCATGGCCCCCCCTGCGCCGTGTGGTGCGGCAGGACAGGGAGCCCGGCGGTACAGGGCCGATGGACGTGCTGGAGTGCGGCCACGGCGTGATTGTGACGGGTCCACCTCGAGAGCAGCGGCAGTGCCCGTTCTGCGCCGCGCCGGACGCCCTCCACGCATTGATCAGACATCTAGACGTTTAGACACGTGAGCATCTGAATCTTCTTTGCGGCTCGTTCTTTGACATCGTCAGATCGTGCAGCCGTGACATGTGTCACACCACCAGACCCTCGCACGACTGGGGTGGGACGCAAGGCAGACACCAACGATTCGGTACCAGATCTGGCCGGTGTCGCGGGGGCCTACATGGGTTGTGCGCTTTTGTTTCCGATATAGATTGACAACCTATATTGTTGATCTGTAAAGCATAATTAGCTACAGATAACCTATAGGTTGACACGCGGAGCAGCCATGGATAGCGTAAGACTGTCGGATGTTGGTGGTGCCTGGGAAATCCACGCGCTGGAACTTGACGATGGCGAACGTCCGGTGGAGCGATTCCTGGAGCGCATCGCGGTTGACGAGGCCGCAGCCTTCCAATCCCGCTTCGACACCCTGGTGGGTGCCGAGCCGTTCACCAAGTTGCACACGTTCAAGTCGCTTCGACACGAGAATAACGTCTGGGAGGTGTTGACTCCGTCCCATCGCATCCTCGGCTTCCGCTGGTTACGGATCCTGATCCTCACGAACGGTTTCCGCAAGAAAGGCAACGAGACGCCACGACGAGAGATCACGACATGCAAGACACTTAGAGATCAGTGGTTCAAAGAACAAGGGGACAAATGACAACGGAGAAAGTTATGTCTACGCCTTGGACAGAACGACGCAGAGACCCCGAGTTCGTTCTGAAGGTTAAGCAGCACAGAGCGACATTGCTGGCGACACAACGACTCGAGCTGGCGATGAAACGAAACGCGTGGACCCAAGCTCGACTGGCCAAGGGGCTGGGAAGGACGTCCGCCTGGATTTCAAAACTTTTGCACGGTGGACGCAACGTCACCGTGTTCACTCTTGTTGAGGTCGCCGACGCACTTGGGCTGGATGTTGAGGTCTCATTCCCACCGAGGTCAGAGCAGCACGTCGCCGTGCTGAGACAGTGGACTGACGTCATGCAATCAGAACCAACTGCATCGACGCCAAGCAACACACCCATGCCCGTCCAGTGGAGCATTACCGATGGCCCAGCCCAACTTCAATGACAACGTTAAGGCCTTGGCAAAACAGGTCACAATAAGGGGCATCAGGTTTGAACGTGGCGAGATGGAGTTCTTCGGAAAGAAGGCCGAGGACAAACCCGATGTCGTGGAGATCACCCTAGGGGCAGCCGGCGTGAAGTCTCCGGACTTGCCTCGCCACGTCCGCGCCGTCATCGACTGCTCTGTCGTCGCGTTTCCCAGCGCGGCAAAGGAGCGCAGGTTGGCCCGGATGATGGCCAGAGTCGTCCTCGAGTACGAGGTCTCGTCTCAAGAACTCTTCGACTCGCTAAACGACGTCGACATGAGCAGCTTCGCTGGGCTCAATGGAGCCTTCAATGCCTGGCCGTATCTGCGCGAGTACTTCCAGTCTTCGAGCGCGCGCATGAATGTTGGCACGTTCATCCTTCCGGCTCTACGTGTCGAAAACGGAGACATCAGACCAAGTGGGACCAACGTCGCAGGGAAGCCGTAGGTCACCCGCACAACTCTGTATCCAGCCATGATTCCATGAAATGGTTTTTCGTTGTAAATCCATTGTGTTACGACTTGCCTCCGGCATCGTAATCAGTGTGCTCCTGCGGCTACGGCTTCGCCGGCGGCAATTCTGGAACAACGGATGACGCGATGAGCAGTTCCGCAACGCTCGTCGTCATAACGCCCTGCTTGACCTTCGTAGCGAGGTAAGATGGGAACTTGTTGGGTATGTAGTCCGTGTGCATCCACCGTCGGAATGCACCGACTGCGTCGACGGGATAGACGTGAATCTCTTGGGGGTTCGACTTCGCCTGCGGGTAGTCATCGGGGTAGTTGTGCTCGAATCGTTGGCGGGCTCCGTACGCCTCCTCGAGGTTGTTCTCCTGCCAATACTTCGACCACATCTGCCCGACGCTAATATCCGGAATGGTCTGCTGGTCCACCGGCATGCCTTCGCGTATCGACGCCAATACGAAGTCAGCCGTCTCCTTGAACACACTGAAGAACCCCATCGGTGCAGTCTGGAGAAGCATGCGATCATGGAAGTGTCTCCACGCATCTGGAACCTTCGCGGACGGTGGAGTGTACCCGAGCGCTCCCCACACGAAGACTCTGAACCCGGCGCGCGCGAGGTTTCGGAAAGCGACCTCCGCTTGCTTGGACGGCCTGTCAGCGACGAAGGCGTAGTATTCCAAGAACAACATGCAGACCTGTTCCGAGTGTGCCCTTCCCTCTGACTTCTGACGTCCTACCTCCAGATACACGTGCTCATTGGTGTAGCCATGGTCGTTGAAGAACCTGGCCAGCTTGCTGTCACGATTTCCAGCGTCCCACGCCGCAACTTGGTTGATGACCGCACTGGGCACAACCCCACACAGCCGTGCTAGGCCGCGGCTGCTCAAGTAAGGCGTTCCGTCGCGAAGCACGCCCATCTCGACGCCGTTGACTTCCACCTCTTTGAACACCGACTCCAACACCAGCTGCTGACCCATCTTCAATCCTCCCGTGAGCGCGACAACTCCCATAATATCATGTGGTTATGTCATCAATCTGTCGATCTCGTGATCACCCGTCTGGCGACCGCCAGGGCGTATTGGCATTGTGCCACGGTATGGCGCTGGCTGCGACATCTCCAAGCGGACACAACGACAATGGGCAAAACCAGTTGGTGTACGTAGCCGCGCCGCCGCGCAAGGCGCCGCTCGGATGCGGCTGGGCCGGTTGTTCCTCATGCCCAATCAGAAGCCTAGTGACCTGGACCTGTCCCTGGAGAAAGCCGGGTTATCCGGGCCCAAGCACATTCAGACGTCTGGACGCTTAGACGTCCATTATCACAACTTGTCGACATCGTGACGGTATCCAGACGTCTTGATACTCATGTGCCCACTTTGGGCATTGCCCATTGTGGGCACACGAGAGCCCCGGTACACTCCTTGGTGGAGGTAGACCATGGACGCCAACTTCAACTCCGGCGCACTGCACGAACAGGGGGCCGTAGAGACGGACCTCCGCGGACGCATCACGCTGCCCGCCAGCGCCCGAAAGTTCGCACAGGCAACCCGCTACAAGGTCTTCACGACTGACGACGGGAGCATCGTGTTGCAGCCCGTCGTAGACATCCCCGCGCGAGAGGCCTGGCTCTACGAGAACCGGGAGGCCCACGCCATGTTGGAGGCGGGTCTCGCCAGCGCACGCACCAAGAAGCCTGTGAGCCTGGGCAGCTTCGCAAAGTACGCTGACGACGATGGGGACTGACCTACATGCCCACGCTGGTCTTCACGGAGGTGGCCAAGGAGCAGCTCGAGGGGCTCTCGCGGAACAAGAGCCTGACGAAACGCATCAAGGCAGTCCGGTCCGCGCTTGGCAAGATGGAGGTCAACCTTCGACACCCGGGCCTGAACACCCACGAGTTCACGTCGAAGATGTGCCCGCACGACGACAAGTTGTTCGAGTCCTACGCGGAGAACAACACGCCCGCCGCCTACCGCATCTTCTGGTGCTACAATCCACCGCCGCCAAAGGACGTCATCCTCATTGTCGCCATCACGCCGCATCCGTAGTGAAGGGTGCAGGCCTAGCGATGCAGCATCTAGACGTCTGAGTGTCTAGACAGCAAGACATTACCCTCTCTGTTACCCCTTTTTGAGAGGCATTACCTCTTCTCAGCCACACCAAGCGCCACCTTCACCGCGTGCGTGGACACATACATGTGAAGCTGGTCATCCAGCAGGGCTTGGAACCCATACTTCGCGTAGAAGGCGCGCGCCTGCCCTGTCTTGGCAACCACTTCAATGGCGTAAACGCCAATCTCCCTTTCGACCACGAGAGCCTTGGAAAGGGCGTGCATGAGCAACGTCTCGCCCAAGCCCAGCCCCCGGGCGCCGCGCGTCACCGCCAAACGCGCCAGGTGGACCACCGGCACCGGGTAGCGCGGCAGGCGACGGCGGTCCTCGTCCGGCAGGACGTCGAAAGCCACTTGGCCGCTCCTCAGCGTGTAGTAGCCCTCCACCAGACGAGACCCTTGCCGCACAGCAACGAACGTCCGGCTGGCACCGCGCTCCGCGTTCTGGCGGGCGTGCTTCTTGATGAACTCGTCGAGGGCGGGTTCACCACTGTCAAAGGCTTCCCGGTCGTGCTTCTTGGTGAGCGCCTGGATGTCCCACTGCACGTCAGCGTTGGGCATGGCGCGCCTTGAACCTGACAGCCGCCTTGCGCAGGGCGGGATTAGGCTTCTCGTCGAGGGCGTGCAGGAACACCTCCCGGTCCCGTGCAGACAGGACCGTGGTCTCATGCTGCGCCAGGACCTGGTGTGCCCGCTCCACCAAGGTGGAGACCGCAAAGGTGGTCAGGGACTGCCCGGCCACGATGGCAGCGCGCTCCACCAGCGCCTTGAGATCCTCAGGGACACGCATCTCGATCCGGGCTGTAGTCATGGCTCACCTCCGTCAAGAACGTACGGCAACATGCCGTACAGCGCAACACCAACACGAGGGACCCAAACACTCAGACATTCAGACGTCGACAGTGTTCTTCCAGCTTGCATCAGGACAGCCACTGTGATCTTCTTGGGCATCAAAAGGTCTAGACACCCGAACCTCTAGGCGTCTGAATGTCTCATGAGTGACACCAGCACTGCCCTTGTCGTCGTCGAAGATGCATCCCTTGGCGCGCCCGTGGACCTCGGTCGCCTGGACGCCGAGGCGAATGAGTTTGCAAAGAGCGCCCGGGCCGACTCCACCCGCAAGGCATACCGGCTGGACCTCAAGGCATTCCTGCACTGGTGCCAAGCCGCCGGGCTCTGCCCACTCCCTGCGGAGCCCTCCACCGTCCGGCGCTACGTCACACACCTCGCCAGCGAGGGCCACAAGGTGGCCACCATTGAGCGCAAGGTGGCTGCCATCTCCAAGGCGCACCGGTCGCAGGGGCTCGAGAGCCCCACGCGTTCCGGCCTGGTCAGCGACGTCCTTGCGGGCATCAGGAAGCGGTTGGGTGAGCCCCAGAAGCAAGCCCAGCCTTTGGAGCCCAAGGACGTGCTGCACATCGCCGGCACGCTCCCGGACAC